>ULUK01031000.1_pt1 | contig 56554 bp, 33 predicted proteins | sample 1958451 | NCBI WGS metagenome assembly ULUK01 (sample SAMEA4835758, study PRJEB28245) | human gut metagenome | biome: gut microbiome; material: fecal sample | place: Denmark | collected 2008
GTATATCTTTGTTCATGTAATAATATTCAACTATAAATAAATACTAATATGGCTGTTGAAAAAGTTGTTATACCTGATGATGAAACTCGGGAGCAAAAACAAGAACGTCTTCGTAAAGAATTAGAAGAACGTAAAGCTAAGGAAGCTAAAGAAGCTCAAGAAGCTGAAGAACGACGTAAAGCTGAAGAGGAAGCTGCTCGTAAGAAAGCTGAGGAAGAAGGTGAGAAGGGTGGTTCTACTGGTAATGGTGAAGAAGAAACTGAACCGGAACAAGTAGAAATTGATGGTACTCTTTACACACTTGATGATAACGGAAACGCCGTAGATGATAACGGTGAAATTAAGTTCACAAAGGAACAAATTGATACAATGTCTGATGAAGGCGCTAATGAATTAGACGGTGATTATATCGAAGCTATTTCAAAAGCCAGTGGCATTGTTATTAAAGATGAGAAAGGTGAACTTGTTAAGTTTGAACCTACGATTGAGGGTTTTGCTAAACGTGAAGCTGCTGTAAAAGCTCTTGGTGAACGAGAGGGTTTTGCAAAAGGTTTTAACGAGTTTTTAGCTAATAATCCTGATATTGCAGCTCTTGTTGAATATAAAAGTAAGTTCGGTACAATCGAAGGTTATTCGGCAAATGTAGATTATAGTAAGATTGAAATCAAAGATGATGATAACTTACTTGCTGATTTAATCTATAAAGCTGAAATTCAAAAAGGTACTTCTCCGGAACGTGCCAAACGAATTGTTGAGTTTGCAAAAGCAAATAATACTCTTAAAGATGATGCAACTGAAAGTCTTAATTGGTTGCGTAAAACTCAAGAGAGTGAGATTAAAGCAATTCGTGAACGTGAGGCCAAAGAAATGCAGGCTGAACTTGAAAAAGAAATTAAATACTTTGGTGTTTCGTATGAAGATGATGGTACTGTCAAAGTTCATAATGCACCGGGTAGTCTTTATGATTTAATTGTTGTTAAAGGTCAGATTGGAGAATACGCTCTTCCGAAAGAAGGTCTGAGAATTAAGACAACTGATGGTGAGAAACTTGTTTCTCGTCAAGAGTTATTTGATTATTTCTCTCGTCCTGTTCAAGAGATTAATGGAATGGTTTATAGTCAAGCACAGATTGATGAGATTAATCGTCTTTCTAATCCTGCTGAATTGGCTATGCGATTTATTATGAATCTTGACGGTGGAGTTGACCAACTGATTAAAGCTGAACTTGCTAAAAAAGAAGTTAAACGTCTTCGTTCATTAGCAAGTAAGACTGGTAAAAACAATGGTAATCCCAGAGTTCAAAAGACTGCAAAGGATGATAAAATTGTTTTACCTATTAAATAAAGCAAATGTTCTTGCCTTATAATAATAACTTAACCAAAAATCTAATTTACAATGCGTGAAATTGGAACTGTAAAATTTGACTCGAATCAATATACAGATGCTAATATGCTTCTGAATTTTGATTTGATTGACCCTGTTAAACTTAATCGTAATCTTACTTATCTTTGGGGTAAGGATAGTGACAAGTATCCTCTTCTTACTCTTACTGAGGGTCAAGGTGCTGTTACAACAAAAGTTAAGCTGAATGGTGGTGATACTCAATATACTTGGGAAATTGCTCCTCGTCAGCGTGTTACTTCTCGTCTGAAAAAGCTGGTATCTGATAAAACTGCTATTCAGCCTTACGGAACTGTTGAGGTTGAAATGGAGGATAATTGGTTTATTTATCAGCACACGGCTATTGCTCCTTCGGGTATGCAATGGCGTATTCAGAATGAGGGTATTGCTACTTCGACTGGTGGATACGTTTATCGTTTTACCAATATGTCGGGTGCTCCTATCTCGGCTGATGCTGTTGCAAAAGACTTCATTAGTGGTGCTATTTGGGCATTAGGTGCTTCGACTATTCCGGGTAGCAAGTCTGACGGAAACCGCTCGAATAACCAGTCGTTTAGCAAGGCAACTAACCAGTATGGCTACTACCGTTTCTCGAAAGAGATTGCTGGTAATATGGGTAATAAGGTTGTTAATATTGCCTTTGATACTGCATCTGGTGGTGAGCGTAGTCTGTGGATGCCTTACGAAATGAAGATGTGGGAAATCATGCGACGCGAGATGCTCGAAGAGGACTTATGGTTCTCGGAATACAACCGCGATTCGAATGGTATTATCCACTTAAAGGATGAAAAGACTGGTGAGGCAATTCCTCGTGGTGCTGGTGTTCTTGATATTCTCAAAGCCGTTGGTAATTATGAAACGTATTCTGTTCTGACACTTAATCGTTTCGACCGTATCATCACTCGTATCTTTGACAATCGTATTGACTCTACCGTTGAGGAACTTGTTCTTTATTGCGGTAAAGGTTTTGCACGAATGTTCAATGATGCTATTTACTATGATGCTCGTCTTAAGAATTACTTTGTAACTCTTGGTGATAACGAGATTAAGAGCGATGGTGAGATGATGTCTTATGGTAAGTATTTTAACCGTTATAAGATGTTTAATGGTAAGATTCTTACTGTCAAGATTGTTGATATGTTTGACCACGGTATTCGTGCTCGTCGTGACCGTGAAGCCGGTAATATGTATCAAGGTCTGCCTATTACTTCTTATAGTGCTGTATTCCTTGACCATACTATTGGTTCGAATGGTGAGCGTAATATTAAGTTTGTTTGTGAAGAGGGTCGTGAGTATAAAGTAGGTGTCTATAAAGGTATGGCTGAACTGCCTGCTTCGTGGGGACTTACAAGTGGTACTCAACTGTCGGATACGAAGGATATTGCTTCTTATGAAGTTCTTGGTTCGCAGGGTATCAATATTGATAATCCTACTACTTCGTTCTGGCTTGATTTAGCTCTGAACTAAACACCCAATTTGAGTAGTAATAATCGAAAGGTTATTACTACTCATTAACATATAAAAGATTGAATAACTTAAAATGTTAAAAATATGATTAAAGTTAATCGTTCAGTTCGTATTGAATGGAGGAACAATCCTTCTTCTTTTGAACTTCGGAATAAAGATGCTTTCAAAACTGATTTTCTTCGTCTTGGTTCTGCTATTCGTCCTGTTAATGAATTGCTGAGCCGTAGTGAGGAAATGCGAGTTCTTCTTCCTACTGTTGTTGGTGTATCTCCTATTGATAGTTCTTGGCAAGAACGAATCACTACATACTTAAATGATTTTCTTCTTGAGATTCCTGTTCATGGCTTAGAGTTCGATACTTCTTACGTTTTAGATTTAGGTAATCCTGCTCTGAAAAGTAATATCGACGAACTTATTGGTAAACTTAAAAAAGCTGATAAGATTAAGAATGAAACTGGTTCGGAACTTGAAGCTATTGTTCTGAAACGGATTAAGGAACTTGATGAAACGGAACTTTATAAGTATGTTACTTTTGTTAATATTCCCGATTATATTAGTTGGAGATATTGCCTTTTAAGTAGCAAAGTTGCTAATAAGGTTGAAGACATTAATAAGAGCGTCAATATTCAATTTTATCTTACTTCGGATAGTGAGCGTAAAGCACTCAAAGCTGCTCGGACGAAACTTCGCACTGATGCTCTCAAGAAATATACAGAACTTATTAATAATCCGAATAGCGCACTTATTGACAATGTTGTTGTATCGACAGGTAGCGTAGGTGATTATTCGGAATTTATGGCAATGACTGCCGATGATAAGCAATCTGTTCTTCTTGAACTTATTGACAGTGACCCGCAGAAGTTTATTAGTATTGTTGATGATAAACATCTGGAGATGAAAGCTAAAATTACTATTTATCTTTGGATGAATATTATTCGACAACTTCCAAATAGTTCTATCATTGTCGATGCTTCTAATCCGGAAAATATTATTGGTAATAATATTAATGATGCTATCTCGTATTTCTCGAATGATAACAACAAAGGTATTGTTGCCGAGTGGAACGCGAAGTATCGTAGTTTGAAAGGTTAGTCATGTATGAAACGGTAAAAGAGTTACACATCGAAATAGAGCAACGAATACAGCAGATAACATCTAATAGACATCGGAGTATTGCTCCTCAGTTTATTGATATGATGCTGAATCGAGCTGCCGTTAAATATATACAAACTAAATCAAATAGGAAAACTAATTATAAAGGCGAAGGTCTTGAAGATAGTAAAAAACGTGTAGATGATATTCAATCATTAAAACGTGAAACACCGTGGCTTAAACTTAAACGTGATAAGCAAGATGCGGATTATCCAAATAGAGCTTTCGTTATTCTTCCAGGTGATTATCTAAAACTTATTTCTTCTACTTCTCGATTAACTTATGGCAAAGCTCGACTTGTTGAGAATTTACATGAAGTTTATCCTGATGATGAAGTTAAGAATTTATATTATCATCTAATTGATTTGTCTAAAATCGCTTTAACTGGTGATGAATTTAATGGACAAATTATTGTTAATGGGAATGAGATTGATATTTCAGATATTCTTTCTCTTTATGATAGTGATTCAGATAAGATTGATTTGTATGAAATCGCAGGTTTGACTTGTGATAGATTACGTCAAGCTCTTTTTAATGAATATAATGTTTATTGGGAGAATCTGATTGGTCGTTATTATAAAGATTGTATTATTATTACTTCTAATGCAAAAGATGAAATTGCATTGAAAGTTAATGATATAGACATTCCTGTTATTACTTATAATACTACTTATGACGAGTTCGTAAATATAGGAAATAAGTTTTCTGAAAATGATTTAATTGCTACCGAAAATATTCGAGCTACTCTAAATAACTTCTATGGTAATAAAAACAGACATCTTAATCCAATAAGTGAGCTTGTTGATGATAGGCTGTTTGTTTATTACGGTGATGATTTTTGTGTTGATGCGGTTAAGATTTCATATATTAAGAAGCCACGTCTTTTTAATATTGATATTAACCAAATGTCAGATATGGAAGTTACACCTGATTTCATAGATAGTGTAGTTAGCGATATTCTTCTTGTTCTTAAAGATGACAGTTTTAGTGCTGTTAAACAACAATCAAATTTAGAATAGAAAATGAAAAGTGTAATTGTCGCAAATGATTTTCTGACAACACTTGCTAATAATGATGTTAGCAAGCTGACTCGCGGACAAGCTGTTCTTCTTAATTCGGCTGGTAAAGTCGTTGCAGCTGCTTCGGATGTCAAGGATGATGAAATGTTGCAGTTTGTTCTTGGTCTTGGTGATGGCAAGGTTAAACGCGGCGTTTGGATTAATCCTAAGTGGTCGAAGCAACATAAAGAAAAGTATCTTGCTCCTGCTGGTAAAACGTATAAGTTTACGAATCTCGTAGCTAATCGTGGTATTGGTTATCAAGGTTTCGATGCTGAGGTTATTATCTCGTGCAAGCCTATTAATTCTTTTGGTGGTTATCCTCTGGAAGTTTACAATGCCAGCGTAACTATCAACGGAATTGACGAAGCAAGTGCTGATATTATTGCTCGTCTGAAAGTTGAGGTTAAAAAGACTTTAACTAAGATTAATGCTCGCTTTGGTGCTGATAGCATTACGATTGATGATTTCACTGAAGCAAGTGTTACGTTCACTGGCGCCGCAGGTTTTGAGTATTATGTAACGTTTGATGGTATTCTTCGTGCTACGCTTGAAGAGGGTGACGAGAATCAAACTCCGGTTGGTACTTATGACCAAGTTGCTAAACTTGAGAAAGAAGCAGATGTTGCCGGCGTAGGTTATAATCCTAATTTCAAGGAATATGACCGTGTTTATGGTAATATTTTTACAGCTACCGAGGGTGTTATGTATGACACTTATGTAATTACTTCTCGTGCTGATTTCACACATCCCTTTAATTTACATACAGAGGGTTTACAGGTTACTCAATTTATTGCTATTGACAATACTAAAACTTCTGCAATTACTGCACTTGAAGGGGTATTAGCACTCATTAAGTAAGAAATTGATTTGTTAAAAATGTAACCACAAAGATAACTCCTAATGCTATTAATTGTGGTGTTAGGAGTTATTCTCTTAATGATGCTAATGTTATGCGACAAGTGGGCGTGCAACCTCCTGCCCCACCGGGGAGCGAGGCCGCAGGCCGAGCCATACAAGTTGCACCATTATTATTATTAATCGTCATATAACAATAAATACGATTAGTATTATGATAAAGAAAATATGGAATAAAATAACTACTTTTTTAAGTGGTTATTATTCAGAACATAAAGACGATATTATTATTGGTTTCGTCATTGCTACTGTCGTAGGTATTTTATTTAAGGCTACTGTTGCTACTTGGTTTATGAGTTTATGGATTACATTAGCTTATCAAATCATTACTTGTGGTATTCAATCTGCAAGAAAGAAAGCAATAACTGGTCTTAAAATTCATCCTATTATTATTAACTTTGTAGTTGGAGTATTTATTTCGTTATTGTTCTTGGTATGGCAGTAATTAATCTTCGAAATGTTGTAGCGCTCGGTGTACTTGAAGATGGTGTATATCCGAGTGTTTATAATGGCCAAACCGGAGAATATATTGGTACAGTAGATGGTGAAGGTGCTGGTGTTAAAACAGTTCCTACATTATATATGTACTATCGAAAGAACGGCCACCTATATTTATATAGGACAAAGGAGAGGATTGAAATAGACTTAACTAATGTAACTGCTTACGATAATAGTGCTCTATTTAAGCTAACTGAAAAATCTGATATTAGTTCTGCAAAGATTACAGAGTTTGAATCTCGAAATATTGATGTAGGACATTATGAATATAAAGTTCCGTGGGTTAAATCAACTCAACAATATCTTTATATACTTGTACCGATTGTTCGTTCTATACATACAATTACAGTACAAGGTATCATAAGTAATCAGATATTCACTCTTACTGGTATTTATGTTCACGAGGGTAAATCTTGGTGGATTTATCGGACGAATGTAAAGACCAATTTTGATTTTAATGATGCTGTTAATGAGATTCTTGATGTTCAAGTATATGTTCGTGAGCTTACAGCTGAGGACTTAAATCCTGTTGAACAACTTACAAAACTTTTATTTGAACATATTAATAATAAGTTTAATCCTCATGAGGTAACAAAAGAACAAGTTGGTCTTGGCAATGTTGATAACACTGCCGATATGGATAAACCTGTATCTCGACCTCAGAAAGAGTACATTGATGCTCTTGAAAATAGGGTTAAAGGTTGGTTCAAACAGTTGAATGTTTGGATTAACAATCATGTTACAGAAGTTAATAAGAAGTTTCAAGATGTTTGGGCTGCTATAAACAAGAAACTTGATAAAGAAGATTACGAAAATGACAAAGATAATTTTAATGCTCATATTCGTAATTATAATAATCCTCATAGAGTTACTGCCGCACAAGTTGGTTTACCAACTGCCGCAAGTGATATTGGGAAATTAAAACAAAAAGCTCAAGAGCTTCAAGGTTTGCTTATTAATAAGCAAGATAAAACTTCTGAAGAACTTGTTACTGATAACAAACGTATTGTAGATGCTATTAATGAGATTTATGGAATTGTTGTAGAACATAATAATCATGTTCGTAGCAACAGTATTAATCAAATTGAAGTTACAAGTGAAATTCCTACTACGTTTGAAGATGGTACACTTTGGATTCGTATTCCTCGAAATGAAGAAGATTATATAACAATTAAGATTGAAGCTGTTCCGGTTGATTCTACTATACGAATGATTAATTCGGAAGGTAAAGAATCAGCAGGTATTTATAGTGCAAGTCTTGAATGTTTAATTCAAAGTCGTTTACATTATATTGTAGAAAAAGAGAATTACATTACAAAAGATGTTTATGTCGATGTAGGTGTTGAAGATACGACAATTAACGTTGTTCTTACACCTAAAACTAAAAAGACATTAACTGTAAATGCAACTCCTGATAATGCTTTAATTATATTTACTAATAAATCTTCTAATGTAGTTATTGCTCAAGGTACTGGTACTCTTACATATGAAACTTATGACCCGCGTGATATTTTAATTCAGGTTGGTGCAAGTGGATATGAAACTTACGAAGAGCGTATTACGTTAGATGAGAATATAATTCGTGATATTACTCTTACAGCTCTACCAGTTGAACAAGGTGCTGTAAGTCTTACGGTAGTCGATAGCGAAACAAAGGCCGAAATAGCCGCATACGTCTATGATAAGGACACGGGTGGTATATTAGGTCAAGTCACAAAAGATACGCCGCTACAACTCACCGGAGATGTCAATACGAGCCGAATTTTGAGGTTTGTTTCGTCGGGTTATATAGAGGTTGAACAACTGGTAACTTATGCAATTCCTACCGCAGAAGTTACTGTTGAAATGGATAAAGTTCCAGTTCAAAGTGGTACTATCTATGCAACTGCTGTAAATACTGAATCTACTGCTTTAGACGGTGTTACGTTTGAGTATAAACTCAGTACCGAAAGTAATTGGAAACCTCTCAATAATGATGAATCGACTGCTAGTAAATCTGAGGCTGTTACAGCTCCAGTTGGAACAAGTGTTGATTTCCGAGCTTCTAAAACTGGTTATATAACTAACACTGGAACTGGTACGATTAATTCTACTGGTGAACATAGTGTTACTATTGTACTTGAAGAGGTTCCGCCTGAACCCGAAGAGGTTTCTGTAACTATCAGAGCTTATGAAATTTATGATGATAATAAACTTTATTTAGCTGCTAATATTAAAGAAATATCAAGTACTGGAACTACTGTTGGTACAACCAGACCTGATGAACCTTTAGTAATTACAAAGAATAAAGGTAGTGTTATAACTTATTATGCTTTACCGTTATCTTCTGATTGGTATAATATTGGTAGTGAAGAAGTAGTATTTGATACTGATAAAATAGTTGAGATATTATGTCTTCGTAATAATAACGGCCTTATTAAAGTTCGTACACGGGATGCTTTAACTGGTTGTATGCTTACTCATACTATTTATGATGAAACTGGTAAGAGAATAGGTAACTGTGGTTTATCAGAAAATGGTTATGTTAGTGAAGCTAATCCGATAGGTTTTGAACGTAATTATAAGACGTTAGGTAATAATCATTATGAAGCTACTGAACCTATAATGTTTATTGCAGCTAAACCTTCTGAAGCTGTTGTTAATTATATTGATTTACATCCGAAAGAAGGTCAAGATTATATAGCTCTTAAATTTATAGATTCTGTTACTAAAGCTCCTATTACCACAGGTATTAGTTGCTGGTTTAATTCTTCTTTTAAAACTATCGTTACTGATTATCAAGGTATAGCTCATATCAGTGGTACTTATGATTCCAAAGTTGTAATTTTGGTTAGACGTGATGGTTACGTTGAATATAATCAAACTTATGACAGTCTTGCAAATCATAGTGTTACAACTATTGAATTAGTACCTGAACCAGTATTTGAAAATGACGGTATTGATTATATGCAAATCGAAGGTGATGGTACTAAACATCCTATATTTAGGGTTGGTAATGTCGAATCTAATTAACGGTTTAATGATATGAAAGAATCAGTAATTCGCAAAGTATTTTGTGCCTTAAACTGGCCTCCGAAAACTGGTGCTTTTCAGAAGTTAATTACTTTTGTAGTTGAAGGTTTAGCCACTAAGTCTGAATCTTCAACTGTTCAACAATTACAAACAAAAGTAGAAACTCTTGAAAGTACTATTAATACATTACAAGAAACTGTTACTACTTTAAGTGGTAAAGTAAGTACATTAAAGAGTAATTATACTTCTTTGGAAAGTCGTGTAACTGCTCTTGAAACACCACAAGGTTAATATTAATCTACAACTATGGCACAACTTAATCTTCTTGAACGAGCTACGGAAGCTGTCGTAATGCTTAATGGTAATCGTCGGCAGGTTCTTGATATGTGGCTTAATGGTAAAAAAGTTTGGCCAATAGATGAACCTGTTGTAGAATTAGCTGTTGATAAAACTCTTGTTATTCTAAATAAAGATAATAATTATCATGATACCATAACTGTTTTCGCAAGTGATACAGCTGAATGGGAATTTGGTAATTAGTTTGTTATTATAGTTAATCGACCAAAAAAAAAAAACAAATGGCAACTATTCCGAGTTATTTATCATGGGTTCCTAAAACTGGTACTGGAAATGCACAGATTAAGATTAATTCTGTGAATCCTTATACTGGTCGTACTGATAGAAGTACTGCAATTTCCGGTAAGATTGTCGGAAAGACTAACACAGTTAGAGTCATAGTTACTGAAAAGGCTGCTGACGAATTTATCACTCCCAATGGTTTAACTATTAATGTTGCTAAAGGTGGTGAAACAATTCATGTAACTGGTAAGTCTAACTCGAAACTTCTTACGTTTACATGGAAAACTAACTTCGGTATTGCAAATGTAACATCATTTAAGGTTAATAGTAGTACAACAGCTACATCTGGTACTGCTATTGCTGGTGACCCTGGTGCTACTGGAGAATATACTTATGATGTTACTGTTGTTGTACCGAAGAATGAAACTATCACAGCTCGTTCTGCAACTCTTGAAATCAAGGGTGAGGGTTCGACTGTTGTTAAAACTATTACTATTACTCAGGCTCTTGGTGACAGCTATCTGTATCTCAATTCGCAGGGTACAACTACTGCAACTGTTACTATTCCGAAGGGTGGTGGTGAGCAGACTCTGAAGATTCTGTCGAATGACGAATGGACGTTCGAGCCTGCTTGATAAATTAGTTAATCATTTATGAATGTTATCACTAATAAATGGAATGACGAGAGTGGAGATTCAATTAGTATTGAATCTCCCTCTTTTCAAGGAAATCAGACTGTTAAAATTTCATCACCTGTTCAAAAAGGTACTTCTAAGAGAAGTATGCAGTTTATTGGAAAGTGTAAAAAAGATTCCAGTAAACAAGTTATTCTTACTGTTGAACAAGAAGCATCTGTTTATACATATGATTTAATATTAAGTAGTGATAATACTGAAATTACCGCAAAAGGTGGAACTGCAAATATTACAGCTGTACTTAAAACGTATCGTAATGGTAATTTAGTTAGTACAGATAATGTTACTCCAGTTCTATCAGGAAGTGCTACTGGATTTTCTATATCTGGTGTTACAGTTACTGCAAGCAATCGAACTACTATTGTAGGAACTGAACGGAGTATTAATGTAACTGGCAAGTTCTCTAATACGTTCGATGGTCAAACTGTTTCTGCAAATATTGTTATTAAACAAGAAGCTAATTCTCAAACATTACGAGAAATAACTAATAGATATACAAGTTCTAATCCTTTAACTGGACAAAATACTGTTAAAGCTAACGGTGGTACGGTTTGGGTTTATACTTTTGCTATATATGATTATACCAGCGGAGATAGTTCTGAAACTAATGTTAGTGATGAATGTACCTTTGGTAATGTTACTTTTGGTACATGGGATTCTGCAAAACATACATGGACTTGTCCTTCTGCTGGAACAACTATTTATTCAAACAATAGAGGTGCTTCTATTAAAGTAACTTGGGGTTCTAAAAAGACAACCTATTATTTATATCAAGAGAAAAATCTTGAAAGTGTTAAGTCTATATCTGGTGGAATTTATACTTACGGTAATATTGTAGCTGGTACTATTTCAAATAAAACTATTCCTGCATCTGGAGGTTCTGCTACTGCAACTGCCGGAAATGGTAGTCAAACTTGGAATAAATCTGCTACAATTACTACTTACGAATATACATCTGGTGCTACAAAAGATGTTACTACTGAAGCTGCTTCAAGTGGAACTGCTAATGTTGTTCCGAATGTAGCTTCTATTACTGCTACTGCTTCTTCGAAGGGTACAACTGTTTCAGCTCAAATCACTGTTAAAAGTCAAGCTGTTACATGGTCTGCTAATGGTAAATCTGCCAGTAAAACTATGTATATTTATCAAGAAGCAAATGCTGTAATAGATGATAATTACGATGAACATCTTAGTTCTTATGGTACTCCTGAAATGGTTATTGGGGCTAATCTAATTACTGCTGCTGGAGGTACTGCACGTGCAGCTGGAGTAGTCAGAAATACTTATACTTATTATGATTTATATACATCTGGTAGTACAGTTCCTTATACAAGAACTAAAGCTGGTGTTTATAAAATCGAAATGATTAGTAATGGTAATAATAGATTTTCTATGGATGACACGTATTTGATTACACATTCATCTATGGGAGCTAATGTTACAACTGATACTGCTAAATTTAGATGTTATAATGAAAGTGATAGAACAAAATATGTAGATGACTCTATTTCTGTAAGTAATAGAATTGAGTCATATAATTATGGTTCTTGGAATATTAGTATTTCTGCTAATCCTACTTCTCTTCCAGCAACCGGTGGTACTTCTACAATTACTTCGAGTTGTACTCGTTCTAAAACTCCTGTTTATACATCAGGTTCAACTGGAACTGCAACAACTGAAAGTGCAACTTCTACGTTAGCTTTAACAACTAATCCGGGAGGTTTTACATTAAATGGTAATAAATTAACAGCAGCTAATAATCCTATTGGTGCAAAAACTGCTACTGTAACTGCAAGTTATTCTGATGCTACTTCAAAGTCTGTAAGTGTGTCACAAGCAGCTGGGCCTGATGGTATTGGATATATGCAGATACAAGGTGATGGAACAAGTCATCCTATTTTTAGAGTAGGCGGTAACACAAGAAATGTTGAACCTATGTCTATTAATGAAAGCTCTGAAACTGCATCTGATGAAGATGTTAGTATATTTGCAAGCATTAAGAAATTTCTAACTAAATTTGTTTAAATTATGGCTAACATAAATAAAGCAGCTCTCAAAGCATATTTTGAAACAGGTAAAATACCTACACAAGCTCAATTCGGTAATCTTATAGATTCTATATTTAATATTATTGATTCACCTGATGGTAGTTTGAATATAAATAGTGATGAAAATAACATTAAACTTTCTATAAAGAATTATAGAAGTTTACATGGTCTATATACGTCTCAATTATCTGTTAGTCTTCATTTATTTTTTAATAATGATATTAAGAATGGTACAAAACCAGTTCCAGTATTTATCATATTTAGTACTATAAATAATTTAACTGATTCTGCAAATGCTAATATTAAGTATGCTGTTCCGAATGTCACCTTACTTAAAAGTATGACAGATGATAAGTTGGATTATCTCACTGCAAGTTTGGATGTTATTATTCGAAGATTTACTGCTCTTAAAATTACATATTATGATTTAGTACCTAAAGAAAAAGAAGTAAAGAAACCTTCCATTATAACAATTATATATTCTGATTATAATTATATCACTTATGTATATAATTGCATTATGGGTATGCAGAATAAGCAGTCTATAGTACCAATTTGTATTCATAGTCTTGTTAAATTACACGATGCTGAAAATGATGATTGTTCAGGTGCTATGTCTATTTTACAAAGAACTGTTTATAATAATATGAAAGTAGAATCTGAATGGGAAAAGATAATGGCGTTACAAGGTTATGAAGATGGTTTAGTTATTGATGATAGCGGAGTTGCTGAAAATTTTATGAATACTATACATGTTAATTGTTATAAACAAATTCAAGTCAAATAAAATCATGATTAAAGTCTATTGTAAATTCCTACCGTTCAAAGGGTATTTATGTATGACGATATTATGGTGGTTAATTATACGAACTGAATATAAAGATAAAATTACTGAAACTGTTGAACGACATGAAACTGTTCATAGTTATCAGCAAATTACTCTTTTTGCTACAAGTTTTTTGGTTAGTATCATATTAAGTCTTACTACAAATGTTTCTTGGTGGTGGTTACTTGGTACTGCAATATTTCCTTTATTAGCTTATGTTGTTAGTTGGATAATTGAAATTATATTACCTCCTTATAACCGAGCTTATAAAGATATTTGTTTTGAAGGTGAAGCAAGAAGTTTAGAATTTGATAAAGATTTTAGAAAGAAATTGTTTCCTTTTAGTTTCTTAAAATATATTCCAAATAAGAAATATGGTGGTCGATGAAATTGATGAATGGTAAATGGAACAACTCGTAGGACATTTCGTTGAGTTATTCAGTACTCATTTTGATTTATCATTTATGCTTTGTGTGAATGTTTTAACATATATACTTATTAAAGCAATAGATGATATTAATGGTGATAAATCTGTTGGCACATGGACTAAACGACTGGTTATGTTAATTAGTTGTTTTGCTATTGCCGCAGGATATGTAGCAGGTGGATATGAGAATACTACAATTCTTATTAATTCTGCTATTCTTGCACCAGTTGCTTGGAGTTGGATATTCAAACCTATTCTAAAAAAGATTGGTGCTGATTATAAACAAAATCATTAATTAATTAAGATGATTACTACTATGGCATGTGGTGGAAAGAAAGGTGGTAAAAAGACCACTGGTAAGAAAGTAAAGAAATAAATTGTTAGTAATATAACAATTTATATTGTTAAAGATTGAATTGAAATGGTGAGAGGTGTTACTAATGTAGCACCTCTTTTTTATAGTGAATATGGTGGGAAATCGACTATTTTAACGTATATTTGTTAGTAGCCCAATATAATATACCTATTAATATTAATCCTCTTATACGCCTATCTATGTTCGATTATACAGCTATTATAGTAGCTATAATAACATCCATAAGTACGATTGCTGGTATTTATCTAAAAGAATGGTTATTTCCTAAACGTAAAGAACAAAAACTTACTATTGAAAAAAGTAATTGTTATATAGAACTTGATAAGATATGTGCTTCTATTCGAGATACTATTCACGCTAATGCTGTTTATATTGCTTATTTTCATAATGGCGGTCATTTCATTAATGGTGTAGAAATGGATAAATACACTGTTGTTGGTGAAGATTATGATTGTTGTGTAGTATCTTATAAGAAATCTTTTAAGGATGTTCTTGTTAATAATTTTCCTTATTTATTTCATAATCTTCTTGTTAGAAATCGTCATTATTGTAATGATGTTAGTAAACATAAGTTTCAAGACAGATGTTATAAAGATGAACTTGAAAGTAGAGGTATGAAGTCTGCTTATACTTTTCTTATTAAAGACCCTATTAAAGAAACACCTATTGGTTTTATTTCTCTTGAATATAATATCTTAGAAGGATTTAATCCTGATGATGAAAAATATATTTGGAAAAAACAAAATACTATTGCTAATCTTTTGAATCTAAATAAGTAAGATATGGGAACACTTAATCAATATGCAGCTCGTATTGCAAACATGGTTAATCAACCTAATAATCACGAACTTAAAGAACGTGTTAAGGATATGATTAAAACTATGTTTGCAAATCGTATCCGACAAAGCGTTGAGAAAAATGGAATAGATGATATTCTTAAACTTACCTTTATTGCTCCTGTTGAAGAGTTGAAATATAGTGATATTCTTCCTACTGAATATCGAGTTGCTAATAAAATTAGATTGTTAGGAACAAAGTACAAAGTTCCTACACCCGTGCGCATACAAAGTGATGCGCCTTTTGCGTTTGTAGGTGATACTGTTGGTAATGGATATATGTATGAAAGTTCTATTACATCTCTTAAACTACGTCAAAGTGGGCGTCCAACCTGCTCTCCCACCGGGTATCCACGAGCTTATATTATATTAAACGGTCATATAATTATTGCTGAAAAAGTTGGTACAAAAGATATTGATGATAGACGACCAATTAATGAAGTAATGATTACAGGTATATTTGAAAATCCTGATGAAGTTCTTTCGTTCTTTAAAAATGAAGATGGTCAAGATATTGAATTACCTTTACCTAATGATATGCTTGAAAGTATAATTCAAGAAATACTTAAAACTGAATTTGGTATTTATCCTCAAGATTTGGATATTAAAACAAATAATAATAATCCTACTATTGCTCAACGTGGTAATAGTCAAGATTAACATCATGTTTCTATCATTATGGTTGATAACGAATATTATTGGAGAGATTTTGTTAAAGAAGTTCAAATACAACTTAATTCTTTAATTAAACAATTACATCTTGCTTATGAACGACGCAACGATTGTATTTATAATATCAAAGATAATCTTGCTAAATATCAAGAAGCCGGTGTTGATGTTTCAGTAGTATTCGATATTGATAATCGTAGCAAGATTTATTTTAATAAGAAACAAGATGCTCTACTTGGTACTAAACTAATGAGTTATATTCGTAGTTATAATTACTTAGTTTATGAACGTCTTGATAAACTTGATGATGATATAGAAACTCTTGCTGCTCTTAAAGAGTTACCTTCTGAAATGTATACTTATATGCAAGATGAAGTTAATAATGAGATAGCTAATTTACTATGTAAAGGTAATAATTATTCTTTTGGTAGTTCTGTAGGTTACGTTTATGTTTACTATAAAAAGACGATGCCCGGTGATGTATGTAGTGTTGTCGATTGGGGTGCTACAAAAGACTTAAAAAAGAAATTATTAGAACAAGGTATTAACATACGAACTGCTGATAATCCAAATGGTATTCCTTATTTCATATATTATGATTATGACTGGTGTATAAAAGCTGTATATCATAAAGTCAAAGGTCGAATACCACAAAGTGTCTATTATAAATTCAAATTTGGTCACACAAGTAGTGCTTACGAAAACGGTGAAAAAACTATTGACAGAACACCTTTTGCAATGAAAGGTAAAACTGTAGATGAAATTGCAACAAATCGAAGACTTAATTGTTTCAATAAAATTCTTGCAATTTGTTTTAATCATCCTGACGAAGCTATTAAACTATATCGAAATAATCTTCCTAAACAAAATAATGCTTTATGATTGATAATAATATATTCATTAGTAGTGCTACATTAATTCCAGATATGTATAACGATTATAATATACAAAGTGATGACTTTGTAAGTCGTTTTCCTATTTGGGTTGCAAATGCTTTGGAAGAACTTAAATTTATTCAGGCTTATGCTAATGTAGAAAAAGATATTGAATTTGATGACCATCGTTGCCAATTACCGTGGGATTTCCGAGGTGTAATTGATGTCATTATAAATAATAAAAAAGCTGTTCTTAAAAATTCAGCTGAGTTTAACAAAGATACTATTACTGAAAAGGTAACAACTGTTCCGACATATACTCCTTATCCCGGTATTCCAAATGCAGACATAACAAGTCCCGGTGATAAAAACGATAGTTTTAATCATGCTCCTGTTGATAAAGAGCAACCTTATTATTACATTAGTAATAACTGGATTCATACTAACGTTGATTATGGAACTATTCATTTAAGATATCGAGCTTTACCAGTTGTTTATGATAGTATTATAAATATGGATGTTCCTCTTATTTATAATAATGGCCCTCTTAAAAAATATCTTAAACTTTATGTTCTTAAACAAATGTTATTAAGAGGTTATAAACATCCGGTTGTAAGTCTTACAGCAAACAATCCTTATATAAATCCTGCGATAGAACTCGATAGAATGAGAATACAAGTTCGAGTTTCTTGTAACAAATTTAGTAACGACCGTCGAGAGAATATTGCTACTATTCTTCGTACATTAGAATAATAGAAATTATGAAAGTTTTAGGTCTTGATTTAGATAATTCACCTCATATTGCACAAGATAAATCTTTGCGATATGCTAAAAATATAACTATTGATAATAAAGGTCAAAGTTATTTTAATGAAAGAGGATTTGATTTCATAGGTGAATTAGATGATATTCTTGAAAATCATCCGACAAATCGACATATCATTCCTTATATTTATAGTGATGCCGATAATCACAAATATAATATTATAGGTACAATTCCAACTAATGTTGGTGTTGTACTTTTTTGCGTTGTAGAACATTGGAATAATGCAGATAAATCTGATTTACAAACTAACGATGCTATTATATATCTTAATCTTGATGATAATAATCCAACTGTAAAACGTTGTTTATATAGTACATCTGGTGCATTTGGATTTAGTATTGATAGACCGATTCATGGAGATTACATATACAATTATAAAGAAAATTTGATTGTTACATTTACTGAAGGAACTGATGAATCAGCAAATGAAACAAGAATTATTAATCTTACTGATCCGTTTTATGATGGTAATAATGGAGATGATACTGCAATAGGATATGATATTACTGTTGATGAAGTTGATTCGTTTAATCTTATTCCAAATGTTACTTATCCTGAACTTCAATTAGAAGTTAAAGACGGTGGTAATCTTAAAACTGGTGCTTATCAAATAGCAATTAAATATCGTCTTGATGATGGTACTTATACAAACTATTCTCCTTTGAGTACATCACTTATTGTTTGTGGTAATTATGAAGAAGATTATGCGTTAGGTATCGAAATCAATAAAAATATTACTATTAGTTTTAGAAATAGTGGTATTAAATATAAACATTGTAGGTTTGCTATTGTTTATATTACTGACGAAGCTCAATTATCATATGAAACTGATGATATTTCAATTAGTGGTATAAGTACTACTCATATTGTAAGTGATGTTTCATATTTATCTACTATAAGTCTTGATGATATTTTTATTAAAAATATATCATATATTCGAGATAACACTCTTGTTAATTTCAATAATAGACTTATTCGAGGTAATGTAAAAACCCTTGATTATAGCAAACTTGATAGTGAACTTAAAGAATTTACAGAAAACAATCTTGATGTTCAATTAAGTTGGAATCCGAGTTCTTCTTATATTAATAGTACTCGACGTTATTTCAAAAGTGGTGAAGTTTATGTTCTTTATGCTGGATATTATGATTATAAAGGTGACCTTGTAAATATACATCATATTCCTTGGAAAGCTAACAATTATGATGTTGAAGCTTATCCTGTAGGTTCTACTAATCAAAATGCTCATAAAATTCCTTATAAATCTGAAAGTATTAGTAAGATTATAAGTCCGAGTTGGAAGAGTTTACCTGATATTGATGCTGCTGAACAAGTAGATGAAATTGCTAAAACTGGTGTTGGTAGTGAAAAACCTACAATAGCTCGTAATCGTTATTTTACTTTATACGGAGTTTCGACTGGACATACAACAGTTAAAGCAAAAGGTCGTTCTTTAACAAAAGGTAAACTGAAATTACCAAGTCTTCCATTACCGTATACAACTGAAGATTCTGAAGGTGGAGTTAATCCTTCTGATTATCAAGTTGTAGTATTGGAGATAACAAGTGAGAGTACATCAAGTCAATTAATTGGTGTTGAATGTAGTCCTACATTTGGTGGAGATAGTTTAATACCTGCTGGTATAAATTTAACTACAAAAGTTTATGATGCTACATCGGTAGTTAAACAAATTAATTCAGAAGAATCTGAAGTTGAAACTGGATATTATGAAATTTCTGAATCTAATCTTTTAGCATCGGATAGTAAATCCGTATTTATTGGTAGTACAGTTAATACTAAAACTAATTTTGTAATTAATCTTGATGCAAAAGAAACTAAATATATTTTAATTGAAGCTCGATTAGGATATAAAGTTGATGGAACAACTGCTCCGATATTTAATTGGTTAACTCAATTATATTCTGCTTCTTCTGAATGGAATCCTACTTATACATTAAGTCCTAATATTAATATTAAAGCTAATCTTGCTGGTAAAACAGACTTAATGAATAAATATATTAGTTCGATAGTTTATTTCTTTATTGAACATAATATTAATAACTCTAGAATTGTTACACAAGGTTTCGCAATGCGAGATACTGAAACTAACAATTTCGGTAAAAATCAAACTTATAAAAATCCTTTTGGTGGAGATAATGCAAGATTTTATACATTTGAATATCTCTATAATAAGATAAATAGTATTCGAGGTAAACTTAAACCTCTATACTTTGAAACTGATGTTCTTAAATTTGTTAAAAATGAAGAACTTGATGATGATATAAAAGTATTTCCAGCTAAATGGAAAGGTGAAGATTTTGATGGATTTGATACAAATCCTAATGAATCTGGAACTCGATTCTTAGATGCTGACATTAATAGTCTTACTATTGATACTTCTCGTGCAACTAAAGATGTTTCACTTGAATATATCAATGCTAATATTAGTTCTCAAAACAATATTGCTGGCGATAGTTATTATCGTATTGAAAAAGGTTTTGATGGATTTAATAAAGGTACAGATAATGAAGAATGGGCAAGAGGATATATTGCCGATTTAATTAATAATTCTGAAACACTTTATTCTGATGTTAATAATCAGAAACTTCAAATTGCATCTAATGTAATTAATATTAAAGGTTCTTCTGAAATAATAACTTCATTAGTTGGTGATACATTTATTGGATATATAACACTTCGAGCTACTGCTCCATCATCTGATTATCGTTATGGTGATGCTCAAGCAAAGGAATTAGACAGTAATGCTACTGTTTATCGTTGGATATTTACTGTCCCTCTTGAAAGTAAATTCAATATTCTTGCTCGATTCAGTGTTAATAATGTAGATAAATCTTTCAAATATCACGATAAACGTGGTAATGAGTTACGCGAATTTTATCAATTAAGTTATCAAGTTGATAATTTCATAAATAGTAGTGTTGGTAAAGGTTATTCTCCTGTTTACAATGAGAATGGAATTGAAACATTTACTTATTTTGAAGAAATTCCCGGAACTCAAGACCATCCTTATCGTATAATTCGTAGTCAATTACAGAGTGCTGAAAATGCTAATCTTAATTGGCGATTATTTAGAAGTGATGATTATAAAGATATGCCTTTTAATCGAGGTGAAATTATCGCATTAAAAACTGACAATAAAAATCTTTATATTCAACAAACATACGGTTTGCATTTATTGCAACTTCGTGATACACTTTCTAATACTGATGAAGGTACTTCGTATTTAGGTACAGCTGATATATTTAATATGGAACCTCAAGAGGTTACATATAGTCCCAGTGGTTATATAGGTTGTCAAAGTTATTTTGATACTCATGTTAATGTTATTGGTTATTTTGTTATTGATGCAGTTCATAGGCGTATCTTTAATATCAATGGAGATAAAGTAAGTAATATGACTGCGCTCAATGCTCTTAAGTGGTTTGACGGTAATCTTGTAAAAGATGTAGTTAATCCGTTTAAAAATAATGGTAGAATTTGGGCATTTAATGAAGATACTAATATCTTATATTTAGTCCAAAATGTTAATAACAAACAGTTCACAATTAGTTTTAGTCCTGTTGCTAATGCTTGGATTTCATTTCATGATTATAATCCTATCGTAGGTATTACCAATCGAAATGGATTATTCTGGTTTGATAAACATGGTATTTATGCAATATCTAAAAATAATTATGGTAGATTCTTAAAAGATGATAATGGTAATCAACTTATTAAAGAATCATATATTAAATTTATTCTTAATGATAATAATAGTTATAATAAGTTATTAAATAATATTGCTTGGAAAGACAGAGTTGATATTGTTAATAATCTGTTACCTACTATTAATGAATTTGAGAAAACTATTAATGAAATATTGGTTCATAATGATGACCAATGTACTGGTTATAAAATTGTTAAATTTAATGATAAATGGTATAATGGTACAACTGGTGTTAATAAAGTAAATCTTTGGAGATTTAATAATGTTAATGATATACACAAACAAATACCTTTTATGATTACTGATTTAGTTGTAGATGAATCTGCATTAAAACGTAAAGCTAAATGGTATGATATTAATAAGTTCATTTGTCAATATGTTTATTGTATAATGAAGTTTAATAATAGTGATAATAACAGACTTTGGGAACTTATTGATGTTAATCCTAAATGGATTCTTGATAATCGTAATAATCAAAGATAATTTGTAACAACTTGTGCGGCTCGGCCTTCGGCCTCGCTCCCCGGTGGGGCAGGAGGTTGCACGCCCACTTGTCGTGTTACTCAAACTTTTAATGGTATGTCTAATCGTAAAGTTAATCCTGATAGTCTTCGTCAAGTTACTCGTTATATTAATGAGTATTCTCAACATATTTGGGATAACGAATTGACTGGTGATAAAGAATTTGTTCGTGTTAAAGAAAATAATAAACTTAAAACTGTTCGTTCACGTTCAAAAGATGGTAAATATTATTATCCTTATGCTTCATATGAAGGTGGTGCTAAAACTATTGGTCCCGGTTTTAAGTTAAATGATACTTCTGATTTTACTAAATCTGTTAAAGCAAAAGGTAAAGCAACAAGAAAACAAATTGATGCTGAATTGAATCGTCGTATGGCGAAAGCCTACAATGATGTTCGTGATATTTATTCTGAGAAATATGGTATTGATGATTTCAATACTTTACCTCAGCCTATTGTTAATCTTATGTCTAATCTTGCATATCGAGTAGGTCGAACTGGTTTTAGACAATATAAGAAATTGTTAAAAGGTGCTAATGAACGTAATACAGATAGTATTATTAAAGAATATACTACTGGTAATAAAAGAAGAGATAAATCTGAATTAGAAATATTTAAGAATAATAGTTCTAATGATTATGATATGATTAGAAATAGACTATTTTCTAATTTTAATACTGATGATAATCCTGATAATTATGTTGAAGATATGAGTAAAACTAATCGTAAAAAATATAATTTCGGTGGTATTCGTTCTACACATGATGCTACTGCTGATTATTTAGGAATGGCTCGTAATTCCGGTAATAGTTTTTTCGGTAATGGTATGATTGATTTATTATATCATGGCGGAAAGAATGATGATACTGGAATCCCAGTTAAGAACTATGTAGATAAGTTGATTGCTAATGATAAACTTATCTATGCAAATATGCAGAACAAAATCAATAATGAAGTTTTAACTTCTCGTGGTATTACTGCTAAATTCGGTGGACTTATTGGAACTCCTCGTAGGAAATTTTATTGGGGTGGAACAAGTATTAATGACCCCGGTAGTGTTCAATGGGGTACGCGAGTTCAAGCCAGTGATATTGATGAATCTAAATATAGTGCTGATGGCGAAGGTATCGTAGGTGGTAGCGCTTTAAGTGGAGCTGGAACTGGATTAGGAATTGGAGCTGCTGTTGGTGGAACCGCGGCGCTTGCTACTGGTGCAGCTGCTGGTTCTTGGCTTGGCCCTATCGGTGCTGGTATCGGCGCATTAATTGGTGGCATTGTTGGTCTGTTTACTGGACGTAAGAAAAAGCGTCAAGAAGAACGTCGTCGTCAAGAACTTTTAGCTGAACAAGCTGAAATGGAACGTCAGCAGACTTTGGGTAATATGCAAGATAAAGTTGAAAATGATGTTGCAACTATTCGACAAAGTAATCTTGGCAATTACTCCGAAGGTACAGGATTTTATGCTAAATTAGGTGGAATGATTGGTCGTAGAAAATTAAACACCGGCGGTCAAGTAGTTCCTAATTCATCTAATAGTGTTGTTGCTTATGGTCAAACGCATGAACAATATAATCCTGCTACTGGTGAAACTGGAATAATATATGGAGATTCGGAAATTGAAGGTGGCGGCGCTAAAAATGGTAGAATGTATGCTGGAGAAGTTGTTCGTGAAACTCCTGAAGGTGGTCAAGTATTTAGTGATACGGTTAAAGTTCCCGGAACAAATCGTACTTTCGCTGATTACGCAAAGAAACTTACTGATATGAAAGGTAAAAAAGAAGCTCAAGTTATTCAACTTGCTGATGGAGTTACATTATCTTTGTCTGCATTAGATAAAAGTAAAACTAACAAATTACAAACTGGAACAAATGTTCGTAATATTGAAAAGTTAGTTTATAGAATGAATAAAGCTCGTGGTGAATCTGAAGCTATTGATGCTAAAACAGAAAATTTGTTTGAAGCTCAAGAACTTTATGCTACTGCTTTAGGACTTCGTAATGATGCTCCGGTTATGCGTTGTGGTGGAATGGTAAGAAAGAAAAGACCTTTTGGTGGATATGCTTCACCTTATAGTCTTACAGGAGTTTCAGCTCCTAAACTTACTACTTTACCTCCAATTCAAACTACTGCAAGTACTGGCGGTGGTTCTGCATTTAAGTTCGGATTTAATGAATTTGGACTTGGTATGAATCTTGCAAGTTCACTGTTTGGAATTGTAGGTAACGCTCTTAATACTCGTGCTAATCGAAAGGCTATTGAATTTGAATCTACACTTCATGTTCCGAAAGGTAATAAAGTAGATGCTGTCCAATATAGTACAGATTATGATATTAGTGAGGAATTACAAGAACTTGGCACACAAGAACGTAGAGCTGCTCGATATATTACTGATAACACAAGTAATGTTCAAACTGCTCGAAATAGTGTAGCAAATCTTGCAATTAATGCTCAACTTGCTCGAAATAAATTGTATGGAGCTAAGAAAGATTATCAACGTCAAAGATATGATTTGAATAGGCAAGAACGAGTTAATGCTCGAAATGCTAATAGTCAAATTATGTATCAAGACGCTATTAATGAATATAACAAAGCTGTCGGCTTGAATCAACAGTTAATGGCAGTCAGAACGCAAGGATTACAAGGAATGTTACAAGGAGTTGAAGGTCTTGCCGGAGCAGTTAATAATTACGCAAGCGCCCGCTTATATGAAAAGTTATGGCCTCGTGGAGTAACTAATCACATGAGAAGTGGTTTTGCTTGCGGTGGTCTTGTAAGACGTAAAAGAGCTTAATGTAGTGCGTGATATATCGGATTATTCTTTTATAAGATAGTCCGATATTCACGATTTTTTGTATATTTGTAATGATACAAATAGTGGTACAAACACGCGCGACAAGTGGGCGTGCAACCTCCTGCCCCACCGGGGAGCGGAGCCGCTGGGCGAAGCCCAGCAGGCGAAGCCATACGAGTTACAACTAATTTACAAACTAATCATTATAAAATTATGGCAGAAATTGCAATAGGTCGATACGATACTAATACATTAAAAACTCCACAATTACAAGATTATGGAAGTGTATATGCTGCTGTTGGAAATGCTTTGAATCAAAAGTATTACCAAAATCGTGAAGCATATATTAACAGAATTGCTAATCCTTTAAGTCAAATTAAAGCAACTTCTCGTGGACAAAAAGTTCTTGATTCTGAAAGAGCTAAGATTGTTGAAGGTGCTAATGAATTTAAGGAACAAGATAATTGGTTTGCAGCAGATGATTATATTTATAAGCAAACTGAGAATATTCTTACTAATGAAGGTCTTAAAGCTGTACAAGCTGATTATGCTTTGGAACAGCAATACATGGAAGATTTGAAAAAGAGTGATTGGGATACTCAAAATCAAAATGCTTTCCTACTTCGTAGTCGTTTACAATCTTCTGATATTGTTTATGATGCAGAAACTAATACTGTTGTAAGCGGTGGTTTTAATGGAGTTCAAATCGGTAAAAAGTTCGATGTAAATAAATATCAAAAAGACGTATTTGATATTCTTTCAAAAGCTAAGGCTGATAAAGTATCATTTGAAAATCTTGTTACTAATCCTGATATGATACGTCAGTATGGATTGGATGTTGCAACAGGTTTTGATGGTGAAAAGTTAGCAAGTCACTTTGTTAAAACTAGTAGTGAAAGAGAAGGTATTACAGAACAAGAGATTATGAGTTATGCTATGTCATTACTCAAATCTAATCCTGATTATACTAATTATCTTACTACTATTTGGCAGAATCAAGATGCTCTTACTCGATTTGTAAAAGATGATAGTTCTGCTGGTGGACATTTAAGAGATTATGAATTAGAAGATTATGCTCCTTTATTCGCTGGTAATCCTACAATGTTCGCTCTTAATGGTTTAGGTATTAACGTAAATGAACTCGGTGCTCCTACAAAAGACGGTAAGTTTACTGTTAATTCTAAATTACTTGCTGAAGTTAAAACTTTGTTAGATACTGTTAATAAAGAATATGGAGTTAATGTTCTCGATATATTACAGAATAAAGCTCAAGTTCCACCTGAACTTATTCAAGCTGGTTTACAGAATTATGTAGATAAAATGTTTGAAAGTTACGCTAAGGGTGTACTTGGTGCTACTGATGATATTGAGAATCTCGATAGAACTGCTTTTACACAAAGTGTTTTGTCTGGTCAATTTATTAACAATAATATTCAAAGCTTAGCTGGTGCTGCCGCAGGTTTATATTCTTATCAAGATATTAAGACTACGGTTGATTTAATTGCTAATCCCGGTTATGCTGCTTATATTAAAGCTCGTGCAAAAGGTAAACAGCAAGAACTTGAAACTCTTCAACAGTACGCTCCATATCTTGATACATTAGGTGGTTTTGAAGTTACTGGTGATAGTGTTGCAGAAAACATTAATCGTCGTAATGAAATCACTGACCAAATGACTAAACTTTCAAATTCTATGAATCAGATATTTACATCTGATGAACTTAGAATTTTAGGTCTTAATCCGGGAGATGGTAATATTGTTAAAACACTTAATATTTCTACTGCTGAAAGATTAGTTGATTCAGCAGGTCTTGACGAAGAAACAGCAGCTAATCTTAAAGGTAAACTCTTACAAGTTCAGACTGCTCAACGTAATTATAATAATCTTCAAGCTAAACTTCGTTCTGACGAAATTCAACTTAATTCTGTATTTGATACTTGGAAAGAACATCGAGATAAATTATCAGGTTTATTAGGTTGGTACAAAGTAGCTGACCCTCAAGCTAAATTAATTCTTGATAATCGTATTTCAAGTTATGAAGCATATCTTGATTTTATAAATAATAATTATAATAGAAATGAAAAAACAGGTAGTATTCCTGTAACACCAGATGGTGGTTTTTATTATAAAACTGCTGATGGCGATATTGCTATAAGCCGAGATAATATTATGACAAAAGAAGAGTTTGAATCTACTCTGTCTAATGCAGCAGATAATGTTTCAAATCGTTATCGTAAAGCTATTGCTGATGCACCTCTTGAATTTACAGCAACTCGTGAGATTATTTCTAACCCTTCAAGATTCCAACAAAATTACATGGCAGCTGCTATGGTAAATTGGAAAAAAGGTGCTGGTAATATTAGTGTTGTTCAAACTCCGTCTGGAGAAGGTATTGGTCTTACCGGAATGCAATTAGCTAAGTATATGAACTTTGATGCGTTTCCTACTTCGACAACTACTAATTCAAAAGGTACAAGTGTAACTCGTCAAAGTAACGCTACTAAAAATTCTAAACCTCTTTCGGGTGAAGAACTTGGTCTTGATTATGATATTTATAAGACTGAAGTTAGTCCGATTGCTAATGGAATTGCAGCTCGTGAAGGCCGTAATGAATATGCGATTACTCTTTTCGATGAAACTGGTGCTGCTCGTGGTAATATTATTTTCTCTGAACAAGTAGACCCGTCTACTATTGCTCGTCAAATTCTTGATAATTACCGTAATATTAAACCTTATGCTAAAATTGGTGGTGAAGGTTTACAACGTAGTGCTGGAATGATTGAATCTCAATACGCTTCGGGATTTATTGATTTCAATACTACTGGTGCTAACAATAGTCCTGCTGTTGCAAATATCGCAGACCTGCAAAGAACTGTTGATGATTTAGGTAAAGTTGAATATGATTTGAATATTCACGAACCTTTCTATAATAGTATTGACGGTAACAGTCGTAAAGTTGAGATTGGTAGAACAACACAAGGTTATTATATAAAAGATATTAGTGGATTAAAATATCCTGATGGTTCTGTTCATTATGGAGAATTTGGATATAATACAATTCCTAATAGTCTTTATACAATTAAAGGTATAACTCCTAATAATATTCAATATTATGAAACTATAAATGAAGCATTAGCTCCTATTGCAGAATATGTTTTAACTCAATATGGAGTTGTTCTTGATATGCAAGAGGCCGCTGAAGCTATTCAAATGAATAAAATAAATAATGCTAATATAGGATATTAAATTATGCCAAATCTAACAGATATTAAAATTCCTATTACAGGTTCGCAAGCTCTTACTCCTTCTGAAACACCAGTTCAGGGAGTAGGAGCTACTCCTGTTTTACCCGGTAGTATGCCGGAACCTGAACTTTCTCGTGGTAGAAAACAATCTTCAATTCGACCTTTTAATATTTCTGAATATGAGAATATATTAGGTAAAGGTCAAGTCAATCCTAATCTTGATTTAAGTGTTCTTAACGAAAATAGAGCACAAAATCAAAGTGGTTGGTATTTAACTAAGAATGCTTTTGGTCAATCAGGAACTACTATTCTCGGTGGTACTATTACTGGTATCGGTAGTATTCTTAATTTCTTTCCTACTACATATCGTGCTATTAGTCAAATATGGGATGATAATGCCAAATATAAATGGGACAAAGCTATCAACGAAGGTCTTGGTTCTGAATGGCAGAGAATAGGTAAAGATATTGAAAATTGGGGTCGTAAAGCAATGCCTATTTATCAAACAGAACAAGCTCAAAAAGGTGGTTTTGCTGGTGGTATGGGTGATGCTACTTGGTGGGCAAGTATGTTTCCTACCGTAGGTTCTGCTGCTACATCTATGCTTCCTGTTATTGGACAAATGCGAGCTTTACAAGCTGTTGGTAAATTAGGAACAATGATTAACGGTGTTGGCCGTTTAGGTTCTGCATTGAATAAAGCAGGTCGTGTATTACAAAATCCTTATACTCAACAGATAATTGGTACTTTATACGGAGCACATCTCGATAGTATGGAAGAAATTGTTCGTGGTTATGATGAACAATATCAATATGCTCTCGATTTAGGTTTCAATGAAGATGATGCTCGTAAGTTTGCATCTATTTATGCTTCTGAAAGTTACAATGATGCTTGGGCTTATGGAGTATTATTTAATGCTATTGAGCTTAATAGTATACTTCGTGGTATTAAAGAAGCTCCAGTTAATAGTATTTCTATTGAAAAAGGTTTAAGAAGTAATATAAAAGGTCTTGCACAAAAAGGTAAGACTTTTGTTTTAGATAGTGAAACATCTAAACTTAATCGCAAACTCATTCCAAGTGTTGGACTTCGTAAAACAAAAGATTTCTTTTCTGTTGCTTTATCCGAAGGTCTTGAAGAAATGCGAGTTGATATGGCACTTAATGAAGGTGTCGTTGCCGCAAAGAAAGAACTTGGAATTGAAGATGAAACTGCTGATTTAACTCCGTTAGCTCGTATGGGAAGACTTGTTGAACAAGCTTCTTCATGGGATAGTTTTATATGGGGTGCTATTGGTGGTGGTGTAATGTCTGCTGGACGTAGTGGTGTTACACGAATACTTAATGGTAGAGCTCAACAAGAAGCTGAAAATAAACGAGCTACTAACATCATAAATGGTATTCAAGATACCGCCGCAGCTATTGCTGATTTTGACGGTGATATGAATATTAAAGTAACTGAAACACCAGTTTTAGATGAAGCTGGTAATCAAGTTATGAATAGTGATGGTACTCCGAAAGTTAACAGAACTATTACTGACCCTGCTTCAAGTTTGCTTGTTGGTATTATGGGTAGAATTGGTTCTGCTAATGGGTTCAATTATGCTGTTGAATATTTTGATGAATTAAGTAAATTATCAGATGCTCAACTTGAAGAAGTTTATGGTGCTAACAAACGACCTGTCGTAGATGCTCTTCGTAGAGAATTTACTATTATGCGAGATATTCATGCTCGTAATATGGGTTTAAGTTGGGGTAATCCTTTCGACAATGTTCTTAAAGTTCAGGCATCAACTGATGATTATTTACTTGACTATTATCGTCGTCAATTAGCTATTGTTGATACTGATATTCAAACTTTCGATATCGAAGCATCTAATCTTCGTAAACAACGAGATGAAGCTCTTAAAGCTATTGATAATAAACTTCATAGCTTAAATGTAGAAAAAACTGTTCTTGAACAAGAACGTGAAGAACTGCAAAAAGTCATTGAAGATTATAAAACTCAGCTTGAAGATAAAACTCGTAATAAAGCGATTAGTACACTTAAAGGTAAACGTACTCGATTAGTAAATAAGATTAAAACTATTGAAGATACAATTAATGGTTTACAATCTCAAATTGATGAGTTAAATACTTATATTGCTAATCAAGGTGCTATCAGTACAAAACAACCTAATCGCAAAGCTCGTAAACCGTATCTTCTTGAAATTAAAAATAGTAAGAAATCTATTTTAAGTCTGCAACAACAAATTGCAAATGCTCGTCAGACTATTGCAGAATTAGAAGTTGGTAAACTCCAATATGAGCAAGAACTTGCTATTCATAATGGAGAGATTGCTGATACTCGTAGGAAGATTGAATTATTTGAAAATGATTTAGCTGATTACGATACAAGACTTAATAGAATTAATAGTGATATTACAGAACAGAGTGAACGTGAAAATAACAATGTAGCTGAATATAATGAAGCTGCAAAACGTTTGCGTGAAACTCGCAATAACAATAATCAAACATATAAATCTCTTGAAGAGGCTCGAACTCAACTAAGTATGGCTGTAATGGCTCTCGAAGAAAATGTTAATAATCGAGATGAGATTATGGCTGAACGAAGTAAGTTACTTAAAGAAGTTTATGATAAACAAGAAGAGATTGAAAAAGCTAAAGATAAAGTAGAAGAAACTACTGAAACTACTAATCAAGAAGCAAGTCAAGAACCCGAAAATGTTACTACCGAGGTGCTGACAGACAGTAACGGGATTTCGTACTCTCTCGATGACAGCGAGGCCCCAAATACCGTCGATATTAAAAATAAGGTATATTCGGTAGGCTCAAAATTTAATGTCACAGAATCGCCCAAAACCGTGCAAAGAATCGAGGTCGTAACCGACGACGAAACCGATTTTAGTGCTGTAATGGTTACTATAAAAGATGATGCGACTGGTAAGGAAGATACATATTCTGCAAAAGAACTTGCAGGTATGGATATTACTGAAATTCGAAATGAAATTCAAACTAAATTTGATGCTATTTATAAAACACTTTATAGTATTCAAGATAAACTTTCAGCAGATAAATTTGAGAATCATTATTTAGATACTATTATAAATCTGTATAAAGAATTATCTGATTCTAATAGTGATATTTATAAAGCATTATTATCTCCTATTGATAATACTGAACTTAATACGTTACGAACTAATATTATTGGTAATTTTATTGGTTGGATAAATGAATATCAACCTACTGAAATTAGTAATGAGAATTTAGAAAAAGCTAATCGTGTAAAACAGTTATTATCAGATAGTAATATTCGTATCGCAAACAATCTTAAATCTAATCTTTTCAAAGATTGGATTTGGAATCTTTATGGTGGTGATATAGTTGGTTATAGTGAAGAGGAAAACGCTAAAATGCGTGAAGCTATTGCTGATTATATTGCTAACGTTGCTAATGTTCTTAATAATAATTATACTATCACTGATGGTAAATTAACTCTTAAGAATATTAATGTAGACCATAATGTAATTCGAGCACAAATTGAAGGTCTTACTCAAATCAAATTTGAAAATCTTAATAGTAATTTTGATACTGTTAGATATTCAAATTTCTATCATAAGATAACTCTATTCAAAAATAGTATTATTAATGAAGTAGCTAAAAGTACAACTGAATTTTACAAAACTAATATCGCATATATTAATAGTGTGATGAATAGGTTTATTAGTAAAATTCGTGCTATTAGACAAGATGAAAATAGTCCGTTGCATAATGCTCTTGTAAATGATGATGGCTTTGGTAGTCAAACTTCTAAAATTATGGAATTTGCTACTGCCATAAATAATTTAGCAAAAGAGTTTTTAGACTATGGTGCTGTTCCTAATCTTCCTACTCGTACAAGACTTCATACATTAGCTCAATCAATTCAACCTTATTTGGTATCTGATGTTGATGCTTTGAATCTTACTGGAGTAGATGTTATTACTGCTGTTCGTCAAAGTAATGTTCTTGATTTATTAAGAAATGCTCGAATGGCTTATTCTATTCTTTCGAGATATTATAATTTTGAAAGTGGTACTGAATTAAACGATGATGTATCTATTCTTAATAGTCTTGATGTACTTGCTAACAGTGTTTCTGACTTTATAGATGATACTGAATCAAGAGATGAGTTTAATACTAATGACTATCGTTATTATATTAGTGATTCAATGCGTAATGCTCTTGATGCTATTGAAAATACTATTGTAAAACTCGATGGTCGTCAGATATTTACTGATAATCACGTTTATACTTACGAAGATATTCTTGATTCTATATATCAGCAAACAGATGGTCGTAATGATGTTATTAAATACTATGAACCTATTTGGTATGCACTTAAATATTTCAAAAATGATGTAAATGTTAATACAATATATCAACAAATGAGTAAGAATGGTGTTCCACAAGAACAACTTGATGCTCTTAAACGTTTGTTTGATATTATTAATAAACGAATTGCTAATCCTATTCAAACAACAGACGGTGCTTATCTTGATAGTAACTTAAATCTTCGTGGTAAGTTTTTAAGTGATTTCTTCAAAACTCATATTCAACGTGAATTTGAAACTAATGGTTTCAAAGGTTTACGTCGTCTTACACCTGAAGTTTATAAGATTATCACAAGTCCTGAATATTATAATTCTAAAACTCGTGTTATTAAAAACAACATTACAGTTAATGGTGTTAAATTCAAGGCTACTGAATTATTTGATGCTTTAAGAACTTTACACGAAGGTCAGGAATTTGAAGTTACTTATAAAGATGGTAATGTTGATGTTAATTTAGATGTAAATGGTAAAAAACTATTAATTGAACGAATTGGTTTAGGTGATAGTGAAACTTATCATGGAATACAATTAGGTAGAATTGATGAAAGTGGAGTTAATCAATATGATTCTGCTTTTGGTAATTCTTATGGAACATCTAAATTTATAGATACTATTATCCGAAAAGCTGGTGGAAGTGATACAATATTTAACTTAACAAAGGAGTTTTATAAAGTATATACTGAAACCTTAACTCGTGAACAACAAACTTCTGATTCAGTTGTTTCAAAACTGAAATCAATTATTAAAGAATTAGATAAATATGGTAATACATCAAAAACTGAACATTCTGAAATAATCAATGCTTTTATTGGAGCTATCCAATATAATACCGAAGTCGAAGGTGTTAGTCCAGAAGCGTTTGATATCGAAGCTCTTGACTTAAATAAGGTTTATTATCTTATTAGTCCTATGTTCTATAATGTAAGACTTAAAAATCTTAATGATTATGTTCGTTATGGACTTAGAATCAAGAACGCTTATCAGAATCTAAATACTAAACTCGGAAACGACTTTATTCAAAGTCAAAAACTTATTACTGAAATTAAAGAAAAAGGTTCTGCAATTTTAGTATTAAAAGGTATTAATAAATCTCCTATTACATTTGCCGATTCAAGTGGTTATCGAGCTAATGTAAATGAAGAGATGCAACGTACTGTTACAGTTAATGGTAAACCTGCTGTTAATATTATTCAACGTCAGCCTGATGCTGATGGTTTAATGTTAGTTTCATCACTTACTACTGACACTGCATTTAATAATCCTATTGTTGAAGATAAAATTACTTCATCTGATAGGCATTTTCAAATGTATGCAGAAATTCAAGCTAATGCTGGTGAAAATGGAAAAAGTTATGTTCCGTTACACCGTGGTAATTTAGCAAGTGATGTTGCAGATACCCCGTTTAATGTAGCTGCTATGGAATTTGTTACTCAAACTATGAGTGATATTATTTCAGATGCTACGTTTACATCTCTTCCGACTGATGCTAAATCTGGTCTGTATACTCTTGTAGATGATACTAATAAGACTCGAACTAAAGCTCACAATGCTAATATTCGTAGTCGATTAGCTCCTTTGTCAGAAGCTATCATTACAAGTTATAATCGTGGAGTTCCGGGAGCTGAATGGTTTAACATTAGTTCTCTTTACGAAAATACAGACCCTGCTACTGGAAAAACTCGTTATATTAAACATTTAGATTTCCAAACAGTTGTTCGTAAAAAGAATATACTTGGAAATGGAATAAGTTATATCAATAGAATTAGTATTGAATATACTAAATCTGGTGATAAATTTACTCCTGTTAAACTTCGATTAAGTCGTAGAGTAATTCCAGTTAATAGAACTACTTCAAAAGTTCGTATTGCTAAGAGTCCTTTTACAGCACGAGAACTTGCTCAATTAAATGGTATTATTGAAAAGAGTAAATCTAATAAAGGAACTTACGCTGTAATTGATTTGCAAGCAAGAGGTATTACTGGTAAAGATTTAACTGATTTACTTAATCATAATCTATTCCGTAAACTGTATGGTAATATGCAACGTAGTGTTACTACTGCATTGCAAGGCGACCATTATACTTACGGTGTTAAAACAGATGATGGTTACGCAGCAGTTAAAGGTCAATATAAATCTAAAATACTTGATTGGGCTAAACAACAAGGTATTGTTGATAAATCTGTTTCTTCAACATTTGATTCGATGCAAGATTTTATTCTTGACACCGGCGCTTTAACGACAAGTGTTATTGGAATTAGAGATACCAATGGTAATGTTGTTACCAATTATACTATTGATTCTATTCAACCTGCAATGTTCTTTGAACTTAAATCTGAAAGTTCTGATAATCCTATTCGAGAATCAGAAGATATGACGAAAGAATTTGCTGTTAAAGCAATTACAACATTAAGTTCAATGACAAATGATACTGAAACAAACTGGTATCAAAAACTTGTTAATATTACAGATGATAAAGTAGCAGGTCTTAGAGTATTAGGTGTTATACCTGATTTTGTATCTGAAGATGTTGCTAACAGAATCGCTGAATTATATGATAGAATTTATGCTGATGGTAAAACTAATTTCAGTATTAAGAAACTATCGAGTAAACAAGATTTCATAATTGCTCAATATGATAAAGGTACTGAAACTATCGTTATCAATAGTAATAAACTTACTAAACGTAATTTTACTGCTACTGATTTAGGTGTTAATATTACTCATGAATCTCTTCATAAGTATTTTGAACAACAAGCTAATTCTAAAGAATTATACGATAAACTTGCTACATTAATTAGCGATATTAATGACACTGCATTTAAAGTTGATTCTAAAGAATTTAATGCTAAATATAAGAGCGATTTAACTGAACTTGAACTTGGTTATCTTCGTACATATCTTAAAATATTAAGTGAAACTCCTGCTGAAATAGTTACTTATGCTTTTACAAATAAACAGTTTGCTAATTTAGCAAATAGAATTATTGTGGAAGAAGCTCCGAAGATTAAGAAACGTAAAAGTCTTTGGGATAAAATTATTGATGCAATTCTTTCTGTTATTGGTATAGATGCAATTACTGATAATAGTTTACTTAGTAATGTACGAAATATAGTAATTAATAGTTTGGATAGTGTGAATAGCCGACGCGCAAAAAATCCGACCAGTGGGCGTGCAACCTCCTCTCCCACCGGGGAGCGGAGCGCTGGGCGAAGCCCAGCAGCGGAGCCAACCTCAGTTACAACTAATCAAACTAATGTTACAAATGATGCAACACATGATAATTTATCAGTTACGGAACCTATTAAAACACCTGATGTACCTCTGACAGAAAATCAAAGAGCAGCTCAAGCTGAATTGGATTTCCTTGATGATGACAGTGAAATTACGTTTGATGACAATAATTCTGAAACACTTAATAGTCTTGATGTTTCTGATATTGGCCCGAACATAGTGATACCCGGTGGGGGAGTGGGTTTGACGCCCACTGGTCAGGTTTTTTCAAATAGTTCTGAAAATGTTTTGAATAATCAGAAAAATGTTGTATCTTCAAGCGGTGAATATGTAATTGAATTTATTGATAAATATATTGATGACAATAATAACAAAATTTGTTAGTTTATGAATGCACAATGTAGTCCTGAACCTTATCGTTTAACTGTTGATGGAAGACTTGAGAAATCTGGTCTTTATCATCAAATGAAGTCTTTTAAGACTAAACCTATTGAAGATATTATTACATCTTTAATGGAAAAAGGTGTTTTACCTACTATTAAAGATTATAATAATATTCGAGGTTATGCTGAAGATAATGCTGATGTATCATTAGAGAATGCTTTTAAGCGTCGTATTCTTACAGCGTTTTTATATGCAGAAGCGGATGCCCGTACTCCTTATGGAGCTACGGGTTATCCCGTTTATACAAGTGGAGAACTTAAATTAGAATCTATATTAGCTGCTCTTTCGACAGATGAAACTTATAGTGAAGATATTCGTAAAGATTTTGAATCTCTTGGTAACGCATTAGGTCTTGATATTAAACACGCTTTTAATCCGTCTATTGTAAATACTGCTACATTTGATGAGATGGATTATGCTTATATGGCTCGTGTTTTAACTGCTGCTTACTTTAAGTTAAAAGGTCTTACTGCGGAACAAAGACAAGCTCGTTTTGGAGCTAATTATCGAGATGTTTCTCGTAGTGGATTTAAGGCTTTAATTCTTGCTGAGTTTAATAAAGAACTTGAAGAGTATAAAGCTCGACCTAATTTTATTCCTACAAGATTCAACGATATTTTTGTAGCAAATGTACTTACTGATTTGAATAAAGGTAATAGTCAAATCTTTAATTATTTTCTTGATTATATTGATAAGAACTATGGTATTAATCGTAAGCGTGCTTATCAGAATAATCGGATTGTTGATGATGAAAGTACAGAAGAGGGGCAACGTGATGCTATTGAAGATATTGAAGTAATGTGGGATGATTTACAAAAAGAACGTATTGATAGAAAGAATACGTTAGCATCTCATGTTAAAGCTCAAATAGCTCTTCTTGTAGGTTCGAGTAATTTCAAAAATAGAACTGCTAACAAAGCGTATATTCCTGCTCCTATTGATATTAATGTTTTATGGAATAAACTTATTGAGGCACATCTTTACGATATTCAACCTCAAGATGTATATAATAGATTGCAACAACTTGCAGCTATAAATGATGAGTTTACTCCTATTCTTGAAATATTCCAACGAGTATTTGAAGATGATGGTTCTGCTGCTTCTGATTATGATACTTCTTTTGTAAATGCTTATATTTCTGGAATTAAACTTGCTGTTATTCCTGTAAATATTATGGCATTAGAAGGTGGTAATAATGCTACGATTTATCAGAATAATCGAGAATCATTTGGTGTTAAAACATATATTGATAGATTTGAAAGTATTTTAAGTACAAATATTGAATTTGGATTATATAATAATCTGAATGATGTACTTTATACTAATCCTAAATCTAAACGTATTTTTGAACCTATTTCAAGACGTAGTAAGATTGATAAAGCAGCTCTGTTAGATAAACAGATGTCTGTAATTAATTATTTAGGATTAGCAATTACTCGTGATGCTCTTACTCAATATTATAATGCAAATGATAATGCAAATGAAGTATATTCAAGAGTTAATTCTCTTCTTGAAAATGTAGTTAATGATACTAAACATCGTGTTAATACATATCGTGGCAAAGAAATTCCTGTACATAATATTAATGGATATTTATATTCATTAGCACAAATTGCTACTTATGATTTTAACAGTTTTACGAATATGAGTTATCTTGATGTTCAAGGTAAACTTAATTATTCACCTCAGTATGATAGTATGCTTACAAAGTTCCTTCGTGGATTTATTACTCGTACTGGTGTAAATACTGAATATATCAAGCATATATTTAAGGATTATCTTAATGACCCAACTTTAACTGCTCCGGGTGCAGAAGATAATATTCTTATTTATGATGAAAAGACTGGTCTTGGTATATTCACTAAAAATAGTATTGGTGAATACGAAGTAAATCCTGCATTTATTTCTGATGTTGAACGTCGTTATCAGTTCGCATTATCTGCATTTAATGGTGTTAAGATTGGAAATAAAGGTCTGAAATATCGTGAGGTACAAGGTGCTCTTTATACATATACCGAGGTTATTCTTAATATGCTTGGTCAATATGTATTTTTAACATCTGATAGTCCTCGTAGTTATATGATGACTACTAAACGACTTGAAGTTGATGATTTATTTATTAAAGATTCTTCTAAACCTCGTACTTCAATTCATGTTAAGACGTTTGGTTCTAATTATACACCTGCGGCTGTTGCAGCACATCCTAAATCGGTATTTATTTTCTCAGGTAATACTAAAAGTCGTGCAATAGGTGCTCCAGCAACATCTGGACAAGAATCTATTCGTGGTCTTAAAAATACTATTGAAATTGATGGTTTTAAGGGTGAGAATATCACTCCTAATAAACCTACGACAACAGATTATTTTACTGATGCTGATTATGATGCTTATGTAAAAGATTTTGAAAGTCGAGTAGTTCCTTTTATTAATGATGCTATTTCTCGTGGATTAAATATTTATCTTCCGATGAATGGTATTAGTAATAGATTAGCTACTCATGCTCCTCGTATATATTCTTATGTAACTGAATATTTAGATAATCTTGTTGCACGAAATAAGTTTGTTCGTATAACAGATAATCCGATAAATGAAGAATCTAATATTTTTCATTCTATCGAAAAGATTGTAAATAGTGATGTCTTTAAGTTTAATACTTTTGGACAAATTATATTCCAATTAAGAGATAATAGTGACGAGAATCTTGCTCAAATGAAAACTCGTCATAATAGAAAGTATTGGAATGGCAGAGCTATTTATGATGCAAAAGGTATTCCGACTGGTAAAGCATTTCAGTTCTTAAATATTACTTACATTGAGAACGGTAAAAATATCACATTACCTGCTCATATTGCAAAGATAAATAATGTAGATATTGCAGAAGTTTATCATAATATGATTGCGCAAGTTCGCAATGAACCTTACGATGAAAATCTTGTTGCTAATACTGGTAATATTCGAGATTTCGTAGCTGCTTATATTCGTTGGAACGCTACAACTGGTGTTGATAGTTTTGAAAATATTGCTAAAAGTATTTACGATACTAATATCAAAACTGATACAAGTGTCGTTACTACTTTCGATAGTTATTTAGCAGATTTAGTTCAAGAAGTATATAATCAGAAAGCTAATGATTGGATTAAACGTCGCAAAGCTGATGGTAAAGATTATACTCTTGATACTATTCCTACATTAAAGAAAGAAAGTTTGTTAAATAGCGCTCGTCAGCACGTTCTTGCTACTTATGATATTATGGATAATGATGGTGTTCGATTAAGTTTACTTAAAGTATTACTTAATCATACTATCTATAATCATAGTATGAACGCTATATTTAATGGTGATATTGAAGAATATAAAGATACAGTAGACCTCAATAAGCGTGTAGCACAAGTTATTAAGAATGGTCTTAATTCTATTGATTCAATTCATAACGATACTCCTCGTAAAGTTGTTGTTATGGAAGATATGAATTTCAATAGTAATATTCTTGATAAAATTGGTATTCAAAATGAAGCTATTTTGGATGCTTATCGTGCTACTGCTACAATTAATGACTCTCAGTCTATTATGACTGATGTAGGTCTTATCAAACTTTTGAAAGCCACTGGTCGTTGGAATCCAAGTGAACCTTTGTATCAATATATTACTGATTTACAAGACCCGACTAAAACATTTAATCCTACATCTTACGCTAAGATTGTAGAACAAGTTAAATTATTTGGTGCAACTCGTCGTCGCCGTGGTGATTTTTATCATGCTCCGGCTGTAACTGGTAATGAAGTTGATATATTTGCTGATGAAGTAGATAGTGTTCAAATAAAAGACTCAACTGTTGTTCTTTTTGAAAGTATGACACGAGGTAGTGCTATTGGTCAATTATATGATTGGATGATTCAAAATAATATTGACCAAGTTAGTCCTATTTCTGCTGTTAAAGTATCTGGTATTACACCAGTTAAAATTCATAATGACCAAGGTGGTCTTGATATTGAAGCACTAAATCGAGTAGATGATAGGTCTATTCTTTATATGCGAGATAGTGATTTTGTTATTCAACAAGATATTAAAGCTGATTTGCTTGATGAAACTACTATTTTAGGTGGTCAGTTAGTTAAGCAGATTATGGAAGGTCTTGATTGGAATAATGCTATTTATGAATTAGATGGCAAAAATGTTACTGGTAAAGAACTGTTTGATGAATTTCAAAAGACATTAGCTACTAATATTCGTGAAGATGCTATGCAATTACTTTACGATATTGGTGGTATCGATGAGAATGGTGAAATTCGAACTGATGCTCGCGGTGCTATTCAAATTGATATAAATAAACTTGTTAATCGTTTTCAAGAAATTATATCGGATGATGTTGATGCTATAACTATTCGAAAAGCTCTTGAAATTAAAGAAGATGGTCTTCCTATTATGCCTTTATCTTATCCTGTTATTAAAGGTAAGTTAGAGAAGATACTGGCTTCTATGTTAAGTAAACAAGTTATTAATAAATATCTTCCCGGATTCCATGCTCCTATTCGAGCTGATATATTTACTGCAAGTAATGAGTTAATCAAACATAATGAGTTCTATTCTGATAAAGAACTTTACAATAAAACGATTGATGAACTTGTTGCTAATGGTTCTATCACATATGCTTCAAGTTTTATTGAAGAATGTAAACGAACTGGTAGAAGTCTTGAATTACAAGCTGAATATCGTGAGGATGGAAATTACCATTATGCAGAAGTTATAGTTAATCCATGGAAAATGGATTTCTATAAAAATATTGGTACTGTTAAAACTATTACTAATGAAGATGGTACAACTAAGGATATTATAACTGTTGATATTGACAAACTTGATGTTGAAGCTCGTCGGATGATAGGCATTCGTATTCCTACCGAGGGTAAACAATCAATGGTTGTATTTGAAGTTGTTGGTTTTCTTAATAATAATGCTACACAAGCTATATTTCCACAAAGTCTTATTACTCGTACTGGCTGGGACTTCGATATTGACTCGATTTACGCTTACTATCGCAATGTAATTTTTGAGCAAGACAAATATATACCTGTCGAATTTAAGTCGAAATTTGATGCCTCGCAGGCCCAAATAGGAGGTAAATTCACACGGTCGGTATTTAAGCAAAAGTACATCGAATTAGCTACTACTCCACAAGAATTTACTAATTTAACAAGTCATAATTTTAATGCTATTGTTAAGTGGATTAGCCGGTATTATAATCCTAATTTAGTACCTACTAATGCAAATCAATCTCCTCTCAATAATATAATTGAATTAATTAAAGAGGATTTGCAAGATGTTAAAAGTAATCCGGAATATACTAAGATTCTTAAATCTATTCTGCATAATTTACAGTATGGATTTGCAAAGAATTATGGTGATGTAAATAGTTTAGTTCGAGAATATCTTGCTAATAAGCGAGATGGTGTTACTGAAGATTTTGGTAATTACACTCAAACTCAACGTGCTTATACTTCGGATTTATTAATTCGTGCTCATAAAGCAATTAATGATTTAATTAAGTTTGTTAAGAATGTTAATAGTCAGTTAGCTACTATTAATATTTCTCCTGATACAATTAGTAATTTTGATATTATTAAATCAAAATTCCAATATCTTGTTGAGGATACTGATAAAACTATTATTCCTCATTTAAGTGCTATTCAAAGTAATATTGATAAAGCATTTAATGCTTTTACAAAAGACTTTGTTCAAAACGAGAGTATTTATGAATTGAATAGTAGAGAAGCTCGTGATAATCATTTGATTGATATTATTACAGCTGTTCTTTCTAATCCAAATCATGCTGAAGAAGTAAATAAACCCAATGGTATGGCTGAAATTCAAGCTGTATCTGACCGGGATAATGCTCTTTGGAATTATACTCTTAAAACTTTGAACCCTAATAATCTCATGGATAAGATTACTCTTAATAACATGAGTATGGGTTCAACAGTTCTTAAAGGTCACTCTGTTAATTTCGATACTTTAATCGCAACAATTTCTACTTTACATGGTAGATTGCTTAAAGGTATTCGTCGTAAGATTAGTCTTAATTCTTTACCGATACCTAAAGGTTTTGCTGATAGAAGTGAAATGTACACTGTAAGTGATAAAGGTGTACCTCGATTAACAAGTAAATATAAAGAATTTTTAGCTAAACGATATGGTGCTGAAAATATCCAATTATTGCCAAAAGAAAATGCTCTTTGGGTTAATGATGTTTGGATTAATAATGATGCACTTAATGAACATTTGGATATTAGTGGTGAGCGAGTTGAACTTCAAATGAATCAGTTTACTTCTGGTATTCTTGATGTTCTTAAAGCTGGACTTGGATTTAATCTTAATGTTCATACTTTAAGTGTAGCTCGTGCTATATCGTCTGGTGTTACTATTGAACTTTATAATGGTAAAGCTAATAGGTTTACTAATGAGAATGCTTTTATTCATCAACCTGCTATTATTGAAGCAGTTAATCGAATGGAAGTTCAATCATTAAGTCGTGGTAATTTTACAATTCTTGATGCTGTCGAAGCAATTCGTTCTGATTATAGTGTAGAACTTGCTAAGATTTATGCTGATTTAATTGTTAAAAAAGAAATTACTCCTGTTGAATCTCATGATGCCATAATGACTGTCGCAAGTGGTAAAAGTAAAACTAAAACTCTTACTGTTGGACAGCTTAACGAACTGAAAGATAAATTACCGAATATAACTATTAATGAAATCAGTGGTAAATATGGTTATCAAACTACTGAAGAGTTATTAGATAATATTAAAAATCGTGATAATCGTACAGCAGATTGGTTATTACGTCAGATTAGCGTTCTTGGTAATTTTGTTGAATACAATGAAATTGCTACTAATTTGATTGACCTTAACTTTATGCTTAAAAGTGAAAGTAGGGTTGATAGTTTCTTTAAGGCTGACCAAAAAGAACGTAAACTTGCTGAATATTATTATCCAGTAAAAGCTTTAAAAGAACTTGTAAATGATAAGTATAATCAAACGCTTCGATTTATTGATGAATATATCGAAGAAAATGCTGGTAATCCTAAAGCAATAGATACGATTAAAGCTGCTTTTACTCGTGAAAGTTCTGATGCTTTTAGACGGCATTATAAACCAAAGGATGTTAAAGGTAACCCTCTTGCTGCGATTACTTATTTGGATATGAAAAGATTTCGTGCGGAACTTCCGAAACGAAATAATATTATGACACGTCGTGAACTTATTGAGGATTTAGCTGTTGGATATGAAACTCCTAATAAAGTAATTCTTGATAATGGTAAAGATATTATTGAAAGTATATTTGTTGGCTCATTTGAAGGTTATCTTGATGGCAATAAATTTAATGATACTGAAAATCAAAGTGCTTACGGAGTAATTCAAGCTCGTTATCAATATGCACATTGGTTAATGGCTAATGGTTTCGGTGATGTTTTCATTACTCGAAATCATCACATTGCTAATACGATTTTAGGTCAGATACTTCAACGTAAAAATTCGATTGATGAATCTACTTATAAATATGTTACTGATAGTATTATGAACTATCTCGTAAGTATTAACGGTGGATTAGATAATGGACTTGTTAAAGTTCTTCCTATCTTAACACCCGATAATACTCCTGAAGTTCTTACTACGTTAGGTATTCATACAGAGGAACAACTTAAAGAACAAAAACTTATCTTTAAGACTCTTTTGAATACTGTTAAAGATGGTTATACACCTGAAAGTTTTACTCAATACACTAAACTTTCACTTGCTCAACAAATTCAATTTATTCAAAAAGATAGTACATTAAAAGATTATATTGAGAAATCACCTGAATTTAGAGGTGATAACATATTTAAGTATTTAACAGTTCATAAGAATAATCGTTCTGTACCTTATGATGTTATTAGAATCCAACGTGATGATAATGATGTCAATTCTTGGTCTAATATGACTGATAGTATTCTTCGTATGTGGGATAGTAAGATTCCTTATATTGCTCATACAATACGTCAGTTATTAGTTTATACTTATGTTACAGAAGGTTTTAATTATGCTTATAATGTTTCAAAATATATTCCAATTGAACTTATAAGTACTAATCGACCTAATGCAGAATATGATGCTTTATGCCGTGAAGTTCATTATCCTGACCCTTCTGTTAATCTTGGTAATTACGCAGAGAATTTAAGAAATGCTGAAAAAGCTGTATTTGATGGAAATGTAGATATTACACCTGTTATGAGTTTAATATCTCGTATGAAATCAGATATGAATCCGGTATTATTAAGTGATATACAAAAACGTTATCGTTGGGAAGCAAATAAGAATAAAGCCACTATTGGTTATGTTCAAAATGCTAACGGCGAAAATGTTGGTACTGGTTCTTATATTGATGAAAACGGTAATACTCAGAATTTCTATATTGAAACTGAAGCTCGATTAATTAATTCTGAATATGCTAATGCAGAATATGTAACCGAAAGGATTACTCGTAGTAAGAATCGTGTATATAAACGATATGCGATTCCTACAAATACAAATAGTCCATTAAAACAGATTTATGTATTTTTACCTGTTAATCCTTTACTTCGTAATGAAGCATCTTTAATGACTGGTGATATTAGTATCATACCTACTTATCAAGAAGGTATGATGGCACAAGTTCAAAAGGATGGTGAAACTATTGTAACTGATAGATTATCGGTTATTATAGATTCTGATACTATTCATAAATTCATGTTAGCTATTGATGATAATGAATCAGTCCAAATGGATGAAAATTCAGATTTCAATGATGCTAATATGATTGAAACAGAAGATGCTATTGATAGCACTGTTGATGCTGAAACAGAAGATGCCATTGATACTGATGTTGCTTCTGTATCTGATACAGATTTTGAAGTATTAAATTCAGTTGAAGTTACTACTCCTACATTCATTAATATTGAACATACACATTCTTCTGCAAGCGATGTTATTTATAATGAATTAGAATCTTCTGCTACATCTATTTTTATTACTACACAAGCAACTCATTCTTTCTATAAAGGTTATCATAAATCTGCAATTCAAGTAGATTATAATAAGTCTGCTTACGAAGAAGCTCTTCGTGTAGCTCCTATGTTAAAGAATGGTAATCTTTATATTAACGGTGATGTTCTGATTGATGCTAATAGAGATTTCAATTATTTGGATGATTGGACAAAAACTTTTATTAGTAATCTTTATAGAATTAATCCTATTATGACTTCGATTAGTACTGTCTTAAATGATGGTATTGGTCGAATAGTTGCAGAAACATATATTGATGTTCCTCGTAGGAATATTAATATTTATGGTGATAATGAAAAATTATATTCTCGTGTTGTTCATGCTGATGTTCCTACAAGAGATGGTTTACGAAATTCTCTTGTTGTCGATTCTAATATTGCTATTGAAACTTTGAAAATTATGGATAGAATCCAGAAATTTTTGAATAATAACAATGTTGGAAATCGTGAGGAATTTATGAATATCTTAAAATCCTTCGATGATGAAAGTTTTGAAGGTGGTATTCAAAGTGCTCTTGAAGAACGAGATATTGCTGCAATGAAAGCTACTTATAGTCGTTTGGCTAATTTGAGTAGTTCTGTTTATGATGCTATTAAGCAATTATGGGCTATTACTAAGGATTTGAATTACGAAGAGATTCGTTCAAATTATGGTGCGGCTCTTGATTACAAAGATAGACTTGTAATGATGTTAAAACTTGCTTCTCATTTTAGTCCATATCTTACTCTTGAAGAAATAAAAATTCAAGATACAGTTTATGATGCTGAAAGTGAAGAAGGTAAAGAATTATTTACTAAGGAATTTGGTGAATTAAACAATAATATAGCTCGACTTAAATCTCTTGCAACAAAAGTTGCTGAAATACGGTCTAATGTTATTCAATCTGTTAAAGATGTAGTAACTTGGGCTGTAATTGATAAGAGTCGTAATCCTAAATACACTACTGCATTTAGTAAGATTAAAGAATATCTTGCCTCACACAATGGTAGTCTTGAAGGATTTGATGTTAATAGTGTTGAAATAACAGAAGATGAATGGTTAGAAATTCAACATTTGTTATTTGAACTTGATAAAGATATTAATAAGACACAACTTTGGCTTGATTCTGCTTTTACAACTGGTATTACTCTAATTGATATTACTGGTAAAGCATGGGATGAAGCTAATTATAAAGCTAAGAAAGCAGCTCAACGCATTAATGATGAACTTGAAAGTGCACTTGAAGAGTTCCAACCGGGACTTTCTAAAAATGCTCGTGCTCGTGAAAAGTTAATGCACAAATTTATTAATGAATATGGAGATTTAATTGGTAGTTATAAAACTGAAGGTCTTGGAGATTCGACTGGTACTTTACGAAAAGATATTCGTGATGCTATTTATCAGAATCTCTATACTGACAGTGGATTTGTTACAAGGGCTACTGCTGAAAAAACTCTTGAAATCGTTGATGATATTATAAAGAAATATAACGAAAATCACACTTGGAACATTGTTCCATTAAATGATAATGAAGCAGCTAAACATCTTGCTGAACTTACTGAATTAAGTAATCGTGAGAAACTTGTTTATTTACAAACTCACGACCTTATTGAACTTAGTCTTATTACTGATATTAGTGGTAAGCGTGAAAACGTTCTTTATAAACTTGATTTTGGTAATACCCCAGTATCAGATGAATATGCAGCTTTAAGTGATAAAGAACAAAAATTACTCAATACTATTCGTAATCTTATTCAACGAACTATTCGTGAATATGACGGTAACTGGATTAACTATTATGGTAGATGGGATGAGGTAATGCCTTTCATTCCTCAAGCTACATTAGGTCAATCTGCTAAACAATTTGTTAGTATTCCTATGATTCATAAAGATAGGTATTATACTGACATTGATGGTACTAAACGATTTGTTACAAAAGCTCAAACTTTACAAGTTCCTAAACATATTCCTGTATTTAATATTCGTAAAAAGTACAAATCTGAAAGTTATACTGAATACGAAGCTCGAATTGTAGAATTGTTTAGTGAATGGTTTGATAAAAATAACAAACTTCCTGTTACAGTTAAACCTTCAACTCTTCGTGAGATTAGACATTATAACGATGCTGTAATGCTTGAAAATAAAAAGTATAAAGCAAATGTGATGTCTTATGATATTGTTGATGTAATGAAAGGTTTTACACAAGAACTTTATAATCTTCGTGCAATTAATAATTTTGAAACTGATTATCAGCTTACGAAATATTTAATGAATGAACGTGGAGTTTCTGGTGTAGCACCTCGTGATATTATTAAAAATGCGAATGAACAGTTAAATAATATGGAACGTCGTATTTTTAATTTTAGTAAATATAATAGTGCTCTCGATGTTTCTGCCGGTGCATTATTACGTTATACTTCTATGACTTTCATGTATCTCAACTATACTGCCGGTATCACTAATATTCTCAAAGGTGTTACTGATATGATAGTTGAATCTACTGCTAATAACTTTGTTGAAAGCAAAGATATTATGAAATCAGGTCTGCGTGATGTTATTAAGACTATTCCTCATTTCTTACGCGATATTAATTCGACAAGAACTGATGATGTACTTGTAGCAATCATTAAAGATTTTGATGATATTTATCAAGATACTCGTGATGTAACATCTTCTGATACTGGAACTTCCTATTGGATTAAAGCTATGCGAATGGTTGATACTGTTGGTTATGCTCCTAATAACATGGGTGAGTTCATTATGCAGTTTGGTATGTTACTTGCTGCTACGCAATCTCATCGAGTAGTTGGTGGTAAAATTATGGCTTTCAATGATTTTTATAATGATAATCTTGAAAAGTTATTACAAGATGTTCTTACTAATGAACAATATGATAAATATCTTATTTTCAAAGAAGATTTAGATGCTGAGATAACTCGTGAAGAAAAACGTACTTCAAAAGAGTATTTATGGAATCATGATTATGCTTCTCAATATCTTAAATCACATTATAATTTACTTTCTGATGAACAACGTAAGAAAATTGTTGATTCTCGAAAGACTGATAAAAAAGTTCAACGTGAAGCTTTTGATAAATATAATACTCTTCGTTCGGAACTTAAACTCGAAGATGGTCGTTTAAGTTTTAATCCTGAAAGTGGTCTTACAGAAGAAACTCTTTCGGAGTTCCGTGGTCGAGTTAAAGCTATTAACCAATCATTACATGGTATTTACAATCGTGTAGACAGAAATAGTTTACAAGATGCTGCTTTTGGTGATTTGTTAATGCAATTTAAGAAATGGGTTCGTCCTAACTTCATTCGTTATTTCGGTCGTCGTTTCGGTCGTATATCTTATAATGAACAATTAGGTAGTTATGAAGTTCCTATATTCAATCCTATGTTTGATATGTTTAGAAGTGGTAGTCAAGCCTTCAAAGATAGTCTTAATGATAACAATACTGTTATCGACTATATGAAAGGTATTGGTAACTTCTTCAAAGGTGTATCGAGTTGGTTACTTAATGTAGGATTCTATTATAATACTCTCCCCTTAAATGAACAGATAGCAACTATGAAATTTGCTCGTTTAATGGGTGCTTTAGCTTTCAGTGCTCTTGCTGCTATGACACTTGGTGCATTTAAGAAAGATGATGATGACGAAGATAATATTTTGTATCAGCACGCTATGTATGCTGCAACAACTTATTATCAACAAATGATTGAACCTATGCCAGTATTTGGTTGGATGGCTACAATAGAACAAACTGCAAATAGTTTGTTTGCTGGTCAGAAAACTTTACAATCTGCATATAAACTTGTTAATCTTACTATTCAAGGTCTTTGGGTTGATGATGATGAACTTATTTATGATAGAGGTATTTATAAGGGACAAGATAAACGTGCAGTTGCATTACGTCAAGCTGTTCCTGTTCTTCGTCAAATTAATAAGTTTAATAATCTTGGTGCTACTATGTCTTATTACAATATGTATAATCCTTTTGGTATTACATTTAGTGGTGTTAGAGAAATGATTAGTCCGAAAGATAGTGATAACTACGAGGACGAATAGTCTAATAGAGTAAACGTCGGATATTTGCCCGTGGCGGTGCTTCCCAGCCTGCTACGGGCATTATCTTTTGTTAATGGTACATTTGTCTAACTGACAAAAAAAAGACCGTCAGAACGCCTGAAAATAGGCACTCTGACGGTCTGTCTGTATCACTTATTATGTTAGTAATATCGTTATTAATAATAACAACAATTATAGTAGCAATTAAAGTTGTAACATTGATAGCTCAGCCCTTCGGGCTTCGCTGACCCGGTGGGGCAGGAGGTTGCACGCCCACTTGTCACGTTTTATTCGCCACCGTTTTCAACATCTTTCGGTTTATCAAAAAGATATTGATATGTTTCATTATTAATAACAGTAAATTCTTTATCAGTTACAGCAATAATCCAATCTCCTTTATTAAGTCGAATTATATTTTCTCTAAACATAATAAACATCCAACCATCGGAAAAATGACAATATCTACAAAAACCAACACATTCTGAGATATTAGCACCATCCCATTGGACACCTAATAATCTAACATTTTTCTTTATATTTAGTCGCTTAATCATAAACTACCTTTTAAGACCATTAATAGCCCATTGAAGAACAAAACCTAAATGTCCCCAAATCTTATCCTTAATATCACGACGAGCTACACCACATCCCATATCATGGTCATAAGTTGAAGGGTTTACACAAGCAGCTATACCGATAGTATCGAATCCAGTTAGAGTAGTATCGCAAACAACTGTTGTCTTTTCACCAAGACGTAAAGAATAACCTTCTTTTATGAAATTAAGTACATCACCTTCTTGAATTTTGTTAGGACTTAAAATCATATAATAAGCCTTTTCAAATACATCTTTTGGTGAGAAAGATTTATAGTTATCAGAATAAATAACTTCATAACCTTCTTCAATAACATCATTAGGATTACGAGCACGATTTAAGTCATAAACTATTTCATTACCATTAATCCTATAAGCTGGACGAGCTTTAATCAGTTTAACACCGATATAATAACGCTCATCTTGTAAAATATCTGATTTATTAAACATCTTATTTCGATTTATTACATTAGACCACTTTTACCAAAACCATTTTCACCACGTTCAGTTTTGCTCAGTTCATCTTTAGAAGATTTAATATCAAATACTGCACGTTTCTTTTCAACAATTACACCTTGTGCAAGTCTACTATTAGGAATAATAATATAACTAAAAGGTGTAGGATTTTGTACTATGATTCCACTGTTACCACGCCAGTCATTGTCCACAGTACCAAATTTAACATCTAATAGAGTACTACTTGAAATACCACTACGAGGACGAATTTGCATTTCATCTTCTTCAGGTATTTCAGTATAAATATTAGTTTCAAATTTAACAGTTTTATATGGGAGAATGATATTAACTTTGTCAATATTATTTACCGTCATATATTCCAGAAGAGTTTTTCCTTCAACTGGCTGATTTACTGCATGACGAATAGATTTATCTAATACGTTAAAATCAATAACCCATTCAAGACCATCATAGCAATTATCATAAAGATAAGCTGTGACATCTTTATCGTGATTTAATATCCTACCAATAATGCTTTTATCAAACCACGGAATTTTAGGATTAAACATGGCTCGTAAATCGAAACCGGAAGCTCCAGTACTTTTATACTCTGGAACTTCCGTGTTATCGACATACAATCCTATAAGACTTTCTTTCATGCTATCTTATTGTTCAGATTGTGGGATTTCACTTACATCTGCGGTACGAATATTATACCCTTCTTCTCCAATATATTTTGCCATTTTAAGGAGATGACGTATAGGAATTGGCATCCTATCGTCACCCCCTTTCTTTCTAACACCAATAAAACATTTGGCATTAGTCATTCTACATTCCTCAGGTAATTGACTTGGATATTGAGCTAAAGCCCAACTTGCAAGCAAAGGAATAATTTCCCAACTACCAGAAGCACTTGGAATTTGACAATTATCAGAATCGAAGCTATTTACAGTACCATCAGAATATATAACTACTTCTGTAATCATTTAGGCACTTAAACGTTGAACTAATTTATTAAAGGCTGTCTGACCGAGTTTGAAAGAATTACCCTGCGTAATAGAATCGAATTTATTGAGATTATCTTTATATTCAATTCCGTTATTAATATATGAAGTAACACCGTTATAAAGCCAAAGCATTGTACCGCGATGACTATCTTGTCCGGGGCCACGTTCAATATAATTAATCATAGCATGTAACTGATTCTTCTTACGAGTAGAAATAACATCATTCTCATAAGGAATTTTACCGATACCACCGCATTTAGCAATAAATTCTTTCTGATTAGCATCACAAATTAAATCCGTGATATAATCAATCATCACATCATCATTAATCTTAATATTCTCAGCAGCTTCAAGAATCAGCTTAGCTTGTTCAGAATATTTAAGAGTGTCACGCATCATTTGAGCACCTATTGCTAAATTAGCTTTAACATTTTTAGTATGCTTGAATCGAACCATATTTTTACAATGATTCAAAGCAGCATTTAACGTATTGTTACATACAACACGAATATCAGTAAAACAAGCTTGAATACTACCACTTCCATCATGACTTGTAGTGAAAAGGATATATTTCTCCATTTCATCTTTTGCAATCTCATAAGTAGGAAGTTTAGCAGTAACAAAGATTCGTTCACCAATACCTAAAACACCAGCAGTCTGAATGATAACATCTTTTGGATTAATTACCATTTGACTTTTACAAACTTGATATATAAAATCCATAGCTTCTGTATTCTGAACAGGTTCATACCTACTACCAACAGTACCAAGAATTTTATAATTATCTTTACGATATGTAGCATATACATCACTTACGCGAGCACCCTTTTCCGGAATAATGACAACATCACCATTGGACATATGACAAGCATAGTGATTATCTTCTTTTACTATATGTTTAGCTTCAGCAGGAATAAAACTTGCAAACATCGGAGCTAAAGCTACTTCATAATCCATATTAGCAATACGAATGATTTCGTCAGGAGTTTTAGCTTCTTCAACGACAGTTCCAAGACCATGCCAAGGAACATCTTTCAACGAATAGAATGAATAAGTATTTCTATTAGAATTGAATTCAATATTCGCAGCCATAATTAAATTAGTTAGTTTATATTACAATTCAATAATACGAATATGAGCAATGTCCTTATGTTCAGCACCAAGTTTGTTAAACAGAAGTTCTTTCTCATTTTCAGCATCTTCAAGATTCAAAAATGTAAGAGCTTCATTGTGGTCATTAATCCACTCTCCACCATCTTTGGTTACATTTTTAAGAAAATCTTGTTTCTCACCAGCGATTACTTTTGTAATCAAATACTTTTTACTCATAGCTTAATTAATTTTAATTTGTTTAATGATAGACTACTTATATATAGCAGTTTCAGACGTAACAATCTCCATATCAATTTTATCCATGACATGAGCTATTCGTTCAGCACGAGCAATATCTTCGTCAGATTCACTGGATGCCTTAGCCCAATTATCAAGTTCCTTAATAGCTTTCTTATCAAATTTAACAGTATAAATATAATCATCACCTAATTTGTCATGAATATACTTACCTACCTCTTTTGCCAAACTAATAGGAACATCAACTGTAATACTAATAGAAGCAATTTTATCTAATTCTTCTTTATGTTTCTCAACAAAGATATTATCTTCCGGCGGAAGAGGTGCTTCTGTTATATGAAGTAATGAAGTAATAATAGGGTCTAAAGCATTTTCATTAATTGAAACACTTTCTGACTCTTTTGTATAAACAGTAAAATCAGGAAATTTAAGACTATAATTACCAGATTTACCAACTTGACCAAATATATGTAAAGCATCAACAACTGAAGATTTAAGTCTACCAGCTATTTTATCAAAACTTACATTCCTATCACGAAGTCGTTTAATCTCATCTTTATTATAAGCAATATTAGCTTTTTGAGCATCAATTACTTGTCGATAAGCACGAAGTTTATCTTCAAGTTCACTTTCAGCAATAGCTAATTTTTCTGCAATTTCTTCCGTTATCTCGCCGTCATTCTCTTCTATCTGCGAAACAAGATAATCATATTTTTGCGCAATACCAAATAAATTACTCATAAATTGTCAAAATAATTTTTGTTCAACATAACCCTTTTTAACATTATAACCTTTTTCTTTACAGATATAAGTTAATTGTTTATGAATACTATCATATCCATCAGCAGTATTATCAAGATGAAAATCCCAACCAATATAATTCTCTAAATCACACTCAGTTTTATCACCGGATGTATCATCCATTTTAGTATTACGGAGAACACGAATTGTAGTTAATTCAATTTCATTCTGACGAGCAAAATCTTTAATACAATTCAATTCAAATTGTTCTCGAATATCAGGAATAATAAAATAATCACAAGGAGTAGTTCTGATTCTATTTATAACATCATCAATAAACACTCTGTCATTATCAAATCTTAATAGTTTACCAAAATGAAGTAAACACTTACGATATGTCAGTTGTTCATCAATACCGTAACGATTAACAATATAAGGAGATTTAGATAACTTAAAATAATGAGAATCTAATTGAGATACATTACAATTTGTAACAGCAGCTACAATACGTTTAAGCATTGTAGCCATAGGATATATCTTAACTTTACCAGCGAGCATACCTTCAAGGTATTCAGTAACATAAGTTTTACCTGTACCTTTTCTACCACTGATTAAAATTAATTTACCAGTCATATAATCTTAATTAATTATTTCTTCTGGAAAGTTAGCAAATACATTTTGTCTACCTTCTTGACCATGCAATACTCTTAAAGCAGCTTCTTTCTTAACTGCTAAAATAATACTACGTTTGAATAACTTATTATAAATTCTAACCATTTCACGAGCAACATATGAATTACCATCTGTCATACCGTGACGATTATTAATTTCAATAAGAAGTTCTTTAAGCGTTTTCTTCTCGCTTTCGCTCCTGCTCTCGTTCATATATATACTTTTTGTTATACTCATAAATAGTATTAAATGTTTCACCAGAAACACAACCATCATAATCAGGAAGTTCCTCTTTTATAATATTATCTATAATATTTGTAATAGCAATACAAATACCAAGATTTCTTAATTGAAGAGTACTACCTTCTTCAAAGAACTTGTCTTGTTCATCTTGTGAAACATTACATTTACTAAGAGCTTTAGCAAATACTTCTTGAAATTTTGAACGAGATATATAATTATTATTAGCCATAATAGTTTATTCAAAATAATTAATAATACGACCTGTTTCATTAGGGAATCTAACAGCAATATCTTCTGCAATCATTTTAGCAATTTCAATCATTTGAGGATGTGCAGCTTTATGATTACGAAGAGGAAGGAAACCTTTATTCTCAACAATAGTGAGTTTGGGATAAACAGTTTCAAGATGTTCACCAATCCATATATCGAGAGTACCAGATATATAAATATCTGATTTAGTAGCAGTAGGAAGAACCGAACGAGCTAATTGAGCAGGTTCACCATCATTAGTTAATTCTTGATATACAGCTTCATTACCAGCAACAGCATCATAAAATTTCTCTAATGAATCTTCATTCTTAAACGGCGGCTCAATTACATTAATATTCTTACCATATTTATAACCAAGTCTACCTTTAGCATAGTTGCACCAACGAGTACTTTCTTGCATAAAACTCATTTCACGATGACGAACTGCTTCATGAGTAACACCTCTGTCGGTTGTAATTTTATAAGTAACATTATAAATCTCCGGCGCACGTTCACGTATTTCAGCATCAGAAGCAATTCGAAGACTTGCATCAATACCATATTCAAGTTTAGCAGTAATATCTTTATCATCAAACAGTAAATGAGAAAACTCCTTACTCAAAAGAAGCATATTATAAAACAAATCATTAACTTCACTTGGATGATAAATATCATTATAAATAGCTTTCATTTTACGACTATTACTCATAATATCAAGAAATACCCGATATGAAAAACCAATATAATTACCAAGATAAGACCAACGAATATAAGGACTTAATTTAACAAATTCTCGAACAACACGATTTGGAATTGAAGTAACATTAAAATAAACATATTCATGTTCAAATATAGCAGTATGACCATCAATAAGTCTATTTCTACAAAAAGTTTCAGCTGAATCAGGTTTGATACTATCTTCTTGTTTAGTACAAACTTTACCGATTAATTCAATCTTTCCAAGACCTGAATAATCACAAAATTCGATTGTAGGTTCTACAACATTCATAGCTTTAATTGTATTAATTTAGACGCGACCAGTGGGCGTGCAACCTCCTCTCCCACCGGGGAGCGGAGCCGCTGGGCGAAGCCCAGCAGGCGGAGCCACACAAGTTACACCTCCTGTCGCTTCTCGAATTGCGACAATAATTGTTTACGAGTTACTTTATATTCTTCAAGACTAATTCCTATTCTATTACAGATAATTATAACATCCATAATAGTAATACACTGACCATCCCACATAGCATTCCATAAATCATTAGCTTGAACTTCCCAAATATAATACCCACCAAATTGAATTTTATAATTGTAACAAGTTTTACGATTTAATTGAATATTATTTTGTACACAAGCAGCAAAGAAATGAGCAAAATCAGTGAAATCTTTTAATTTAATAACTGCATTATTCCATAGTCTAACAACTCCATTAGTTGATTCATAACGCATTACGGCATAAGTACCATACTGTCGCCATTGATAAGGAATACTACTAATTTTATAATCTCTAAATTCTTGAATTAGAACTTCAAGTTCCTCTCGATATTTCTTAGCTTTTGCTTCTTCAATAGCTTTCTGATTGTCGAGATATTCATTGAATTTAATTTTAATAATAGATTTAAGTTCTTTGCGAGTAGTTCTATTATTCCAAAGTTTCTTAAATTCAGTATAATTTCTACAATAAGGTAATATAACTTTTTTAGCACGAATAGTTTGCCAATAAAGAATTTTACCACTAATAATAAGATTTTCTTTAAGACTTAAAGTAATACGAATATTATCTTTAAGATTAAATATAGAAGATAGTCTTGTATAATTTTTTACAAAACCTCTATATTCAGCATAAGTAAAATTAAAAGATTGTGTTCTATTAATAATTGTATTTGCATCAAGACCATATTCTTTACAAATACTTAAAATGTCTTTTAATGCAGAACGCCAACCTTTACGAGCATTATTATATTTTATTTGATGAGTTCGAACCTCAGCAAATTTTTGATTAGTAACATCTTTTTCAAGAATATGTCTTGTAACGGTAAGATTTTGATTTACACCATACCAAAGAGCCGAAAGGATAGAATGAATATCATTATATATAATATTAGTATTTTCCCTACAAATATTATA
>ULUK01068501.1_pt1 | contig 56285 bp, 54 predicted proteins | sample 1958451 | NCBI WGS metagenome assembly ULUK01 (sample SAMEA4835758, study PRJEB28245) | human gut metagenome | biome: gut microbiome; material: fecal sample | place: Denmark | collected 2008
TTGTTTTCCGGATTGTACTGATCTACTTTGACTTTCAATTTGTTATCACGAATCGAAATCAACATAAATTTTTTCTCGGTAGCCATAATAAATTGATTTTTTTGCGTTCATATTCATTTTCAATTTAATAACGGTTCTTCTTGGTACTCAATATATTGACTATCAATAAAAACTCCTTTTTGTGCTTGTTGGCGAGCGAAGGTGAGCGGAAGTTTAAAGAAACGCTCCATGTCATCCTGAGGTAAATACTGTCCTTTTTGTTCCCACCAGAATTTGAAGAGTTCGATAAATCCCAGCGGATCATTTGGTACCGGTAGCTTCTGAATCTGAATGTTCGAAAGCTTCCGTTCTTCTTCCAGTAATTTCTTACGGGCATTCAAGCGGGCTTCTTCTTTCTTTTCGTCCGAAACCTTCCGCTTGTCAATCCGTTTTAACTGGCGTTCGTAATTCGTCCTTAATTGTTCTTTTACCTGTTTGTTCTCTTCCCATTCCTGACGTAGCAATTCACGTAAACAATTTTGGCAGACATCACCGATTGAACCTGGTTTGAGCGGATCAATCTCGTTTTCCAGTAACGTAAACTTTTTCTGCAAGGCCATCAGTCGATCGGTGATCGGTTTTCTGGACGAGCGCATCCGGGCAACCTCACCTTTACAATCCTGTACGAATTCGGATAAATCAACCGCAAATTCTTTCTTTTCAGATTTGGCAGCGTTGTTTACGTTTTTCAAAAGATCTTCTCCTCGCTTCTTCAGTTCTGCGTTTGTTGCAGCAGACAGATTTAAGGCACTTTGTAAATTTTCCATAGGCTGGAATGCCAAGGCGTTGTTCGATTTTGTAGATTTCATAGTCGTTGTATAAATTAAAAATAAATAAATTAATAATATTCTAGATCATCATCTCTTTGTCAACACTACAAATGTAAATATTACTTTTCTAAATACCAAACAAAACAATATATAAATTAGGCTTTTACTTTCATTTTATATTATTTTAAGACTAAAGTTGGTTTTTCTCAATTTAAATTCATTTAGTTAATACCGTGTTTATACATTAAATAAAATAAGGTAAAGAAAAGCCGGCGTATTTTGACGATTTCCCGGCGTATTTTGATAAAAAGCCGGCGTATTTTGGAGAAAAGGTAGGCAGGAAATTTTTGAAGAATCATCCACATTGATCCACATTGATCCCTTTTCATCCCCATTCGTCCACATTGATCCACACTGATCCACATACATCCACAATGCCAAAATCCGGTATTTTACCTTTGCATCAAACAACAATTCATAATTAATAGCATGATGAAAACGAATTTGATTTCCATTTGGGTGTGCGCATTTACACTGATGGCGTGTGGCGCCAGTAGAGAAACCGTAGTAAACCAAGAAAAAGCGGATTGGGGGCAGCTGTCTTTTCGGGAAACCTTGCAGACGCAAGTAGTTCCGATGAGCGAAGCGAATTTGGCAATCCCGATAACGGCCTTGCACGATTTACCGCCGGCAGCCGTCTTTCACCAAAGTAGCGGACAGGCCAATGTTTCCGTCCGGTTGGTACACGACACCTTGTTTGTCGAATCCCGTTGCGATAGTCTGATGCAATTGGTATATCAGTATGAGAACCAGATCAACCAATGGCAGCAGGAACGGCAAAACCAAGTGGTGCACCAGGAGCGTGATGTGGGTTGGAAAGGGCCAATAATCGGTACTGTTTTTGGGGTGAGTCTTCTCTTATTTTTCGGCTGGATCTGGGTAAAAAACAAATCGCCAGGCAGATAAAAAACGCTGGATAATTTTGTTTAATTTATTGATAATGATTATATTTGTGTATATGAAAGCACAAGCATTATACACAAAAGAATTAGCAGCCATGTACTTTGCGAACAGCACGCCGAAGGCTGCTACTACGCATTTAAAGCGTTGGATTGACCGGAACGAATCCTTGAAAAACGAATTGACTGAAACCGGATACATGGAAGGGCAGCGAGTGTTTACGCCACGCCAGGTAGAGTTAGTTTTTCGTTATTTAGGAGAACCGTAAGTCAATTGAAAATTGACAATGGACAATTGACAATTGACAATTAGGGAAGCGAGTAGAGGCGCAAAACAATTGAAAATTGAGAATTGAAAATTGAAAATTGGACATGATTGTAGAGGCGCAGCGTGCTGCGCCTCCAGTCCAGGCGACAGGATAGAATAACGAATAACATAATAAATTCATTCGTTATTTTATTGATTCCCATTTTGTTGCGAAATGAGGTTATGAGGCGCAGCAGCGCTGCGCCTCTACAGTTGCGGAGCCTGTTCCATTGATAAATGGAAGATGGAAAAAATTGTCCATTGTCCATTCTTAATTATCCATTGGACCGGCCTCGTTCTGGTGAGCGTTAAGCGGAGAAACGAAGTGGAGCGGCCGGAGCGTCGCTGTCTGAGCGCAGCGAGTTTGCGGCGCGCACAGCGAAACGCAGTGACGGAGTAGCTCAGCAGACGCAGCCTTGAACTTTTGGTTCTTTTCTTTCAAGAGAAAAGAACAGGCAATTACTTGATCTTTTGGCACTTTTGCATCAAGGCAAAAGAACGTACACAGTTTGGGTCAAGCCAAAAGAACGAATACGAATATGATTACGAATTAAAACAAGAAAAAGCGATATGAAACTACAATTAATCATAGCCACCCTGTTATGCCTTACAGGAATAACCCTGTTGTTCTTGGGCTTCTGGATACCGCCACAAGGCGAGATTGATCCTTCGGTACTGGTTGCCTTTGGCGAAACCTCTACTTTTGCAGGTGCTTTATTCGGGGTGGACTATAAATATAAACGCAAATCAATTGACAATTGATAATTGACAATTGACAATTAGGGAAGCGAGTAGAGGCGCAGCGTGCTGCGCCTCCGGGTAACGCGACAGAATAGAACAACAAATAACATAATAAATTCATTCGTTATTTTATTGATTGCCATTTGGTTGTGAAATGAAGTTATGAGGCGCAGCAGCGCTGCGCCTCTACCGTCGCAAGGTCTGTTTTTCGGATAAAATTATCCGTATCCTATAATTTTCAGTGATTAATCACTCAATTTCAACCGAAGTGGTAATTGGACATGATTGTAGAGGCGCAGCGTGCTGCGCCTCCGGGTAACGCGACAGGATAGAACAACGAATAATAGAATAAATTTATTCGTTATTTTGTTGATTGCCATTTGGTTGTGAAATGAAGTTATGAGGCGCAGCACGCTGCGCCTCTACAGTCGCAAGGTCTGTTTTCCGGATAAAATTATCCATATCTTATAATTTCCAATTGTCAATTCTCAATTGTCAATTGTCAATTGTCAATTGTCCATTGTCCATTGATTTGGTCTAACGGAGGAGGCATGAAGCGGAATACTATCTTTTTTATTTGATAAAATGTTATTTATAAATTACCTTTGTACTATGAACAAAATAAGAGAAGTCATCACTTATAAATCCTACTTTGACGATTTTTTTAGGGAGCAGACTCCCAAAGTACGGACAAAGATCATTAAAGTATTGGATATTATCGAGCAGATAGAACGGATTCCGACTACTTATCTGAAGTATATAGAAGGAACGGACGGACTATTTGAGATACGCGTGCAGTTGGGCAATAATATCTTCCGGATATTTTGTTTCTTCGACGGCAACAAACTGGTTGTTTTATTGAGTGGTTTCCAGAAGAAAACGCAGAAGACACCTGCAGAAGAGATCGTCAGAGCTGTACGTTTGATGACTGAATATTATGAAGAAAAAGAAAAGGAGGCCAGAATATGAATACAAAATCATTGGATCAGATAAAAGATCAGTATTACGGGAAAGTTGGTACCCCGGAAAGAGATAGCTTGGAAAGAGAACTGGAAGCCCTTCGCATTGGGATGAAAATCCGCGAGGCAAGGGAAAAACAGAAGCTAACCCAGTCTGAGTTGGCTGAACGCATAGACAAGAAACGTTCTTTCATCTCTAAAATAGAGAATGATGGAAGCAATATGACGCTCAAAACCCTTTTCGATATCGTAGAAAAAGGATTGGGTGGTAAGTTGAAAATAGAAGTGCAAATTTAGAAGCTTATTTATTCAAAAAATCAAACATTTATACCCATATGAAACTATCGAAAAACTTTACGTTAAACGAATTTACCCATAGTCAGATGGCTATCGAACGGGGTATTTTGAATGAACCCGATGCCGAACAGCGCGAGGCCATTCAGCAGTTAGTAGATCATTTATTGCAGCCGCTTCGGGAACGAGTAGGCGAAGCCATTGCCATTACCAGCGGTTTCCGGAATCAGGAAGTAAACCGTTTGGTGGGCGGCGTTCCTACTAGTCAGCATACCAAGGGTGAAGCCGCCGATTGTTACTGTGCATCAGGCCCGGAACACCTGTTGCAAGTCTTACTCGACAGCGGCTTGCCTTTTGATCAGGCGATTGTCTATCGGCGGAAACGCTTTCTGCATCTTTCGTATCGGCAAGGACGATGCCGGAAGATGGTGTTGTATAAGTAGGGGAGAAATAAGAAGGGAGCGTGAAACTACCGGTATGGCAAATCTGAAAACTTCATTTTCGTTTGTCTCTGCGCCCGGCATTTCATATCTTTGCGCGATTTTTTAAGGTAATAAGATAACAATGGATGCAATCGTTACACAGATGATTATCCTGTTTATTCTGGTAATCGTCGGTTATTATCTGAGTAAGAAGAAGATGATGGATGCGGATTTCGACCGCAAACTTTCGAGAGTTGTTATTAACGTGACGTGTCCTTGCCTGATCCTTTCGTCGGTGATGGGCGACACGCTCCCCGACAAGGAGCTGATTCTTCCCCTGCTTGTGGTGGGCTTTTTCACTTATGTCATTCTGATCGGGGCCGGATTCCTGCTCCCGCGTTACTTACCCGTCCAACCGTCGGAACGGGGTATCTACAGTTTCATGCTGGCTTTTGGCAATGTAGGCTTCATCGGTTATCCGATCGTGGCTTCCATCTTCGGAGCCAGTGCGGTGTTCTATGCCAGCATCCTCAACTTTCCCAGTACGCTGCTGATCTTCGTGTTCGGCACCTTGTTCATCTCGGGAGGTGAGGGCAAGATGCGCTTCGACTGGAGCACGCTTTATTGTCCGCCCATGATAGCGTCATATCTGTCCATTCTGATTGTAGTGACAGGATGGGTTCCGCCCCGTGTCATCAGTACTCCGTTTATCCTGCTCGGGAACGTCACTGTGCCGGCTGCCCTGCTGATTATCGGTTCGTCGATTGCCCAGGTTCCCATCCGCCGGATGTTCGGCAATGTGGCCATCTATCTGATGTCGGCCTTGCGCCTGATACTGATTCCGCTGGTTATACTTTATCTCTCAAGGCTTTGTCAGGTCGACGAGGCTATTGCCAATATCAATGTTGTACTGGCAGCCATGCCGGTGGCTTCGTATGGCACCCTGTTCTGCATCCAGTATCAGCGGGGTGAGATCATCATGGCGGAAGGCACTTTCCTGACCACCTTACTCTCGGTGCTGAGTATTCCGTTGCTGACGGCGTTTCTGTAGATTTATTTCAGTAAAGCCGCAAATACTTTCTCTGGTTCGTTCGGCAGGATCTTCCGGAGCTGGCCGAGTATCCGTTCACGCGATTCCTGCGGAGTGCGGTCGGGATGACAGGCTTCGCGTCCGAAAAGAGTTTCGGGCGTGGTAAGCAGTGACCAGCCCCAGCCATATTCCCGTCCGTGGCGGTCGCGCGGATAGACAAAGTCTTCCGTAACCACATAGCTGCCCATTTCCAGCCGGGTGACGTACGCGTCGAAACGGCTCCGCATCTTCGGCCCCGTGAAGCCGCAGGCCGCACGCAGTTCCCTTGTAATCAGGCTGCCGTTGTGTTTCAGGGTGAAGAGAATGGTCTCTTCAATGCTGCCTTCTTCCGGATAAGGAAAGATACTCCGGCGATAATTGCAGAAGTCGGGCCACCATGCGCGGCTGATGAATGCCGCCTTGCCGTTGAAGAACTTGCCGTATGCGCAGCCACTTTCCTGCAGGATAGAGCCTTTCCATTCCCAAAGCGGCCATTCCCATCCGCCATCGGGCAGTTGGGTGTAATGGCAATCTTCGTCGGTCACTTCTTCGGCCGACCATCCGGCGATTCCCATCGGGAGCAGAGGCAGAAAACCGACCTCTTCGATATACTCAATCAGTCTGGGGCAAGAGTCAATGAGTTCTTTTTCCATATTTGTCATTTTTCCTATTTATTTCCGGTAAATGTACCTTGCCAGTCCGTAAATATATCTCCGGAAGCCCGGCCGGTATCTGAGCAGGCGGTCGAACCAGTGCAGGTGGTGACTGACAATGCGCACGGTCCATCCCACATAATACATGGCAAACAGCGTACCCGGCCCGATGATGTACCATTGCCATTTCCCGAAAAAGATGTAACTGCAGACAACGCCTAAAAGCACAAGCGAGACATCGACTGCAATCTTGACCTTCGGGAATTCGATGCCCGTCACATGGCTGAGGGCGACGGGAAACCCTTCTCCCGGCATAGTGACGCTTCCGCATCTCACTTCGAGTGCGACGCCGACCGCTAAAACCGTGCATCCGGCCAGCTGGGCGACGGCTTTTTCCCACATCGCTTCCGGTTGCAGCCAGGAGATAAGGAAGAGATTCAGGTCGATCAGCATTCCAAACACAAAACCGACAAGCAGTTGGAAGAGCTGAACCGGATCGAACTTACAGCGAAGTACACTTATCTGGCCAACCACCAGCAGGGCATTCATCAGGAAGGTGTATTGTCCGATACTCAGGGCCGGAGTCAGTCCGCTTGCTCCCGCATCATGAAACACGTATGGCAATACACTGATGACACTGGCTCCCAACATGCTTTTAACGCAGAGGGAAATACCTAATGTCATGATGTAAAGGGCTATAAAAAGCAGCCCATGTTGCCATGCAAACGAGATTATCTTATCTTTTCTTGTCATATAATTCTTTTTCAGAACCGGAAATATCTTCGTTCATTGTTGTTTCTGGCATATAAGTGTTATTTTAAGAAAGGATCGAGGCTGGACAGCAGTTCCGCTTTCGGCATCGCGCCGCTTGTCCGCCAGAGTGCTTCACCTTTGCGAAACAACATGAGGGTAGGAACAGACTGAATCTGATATTGCCGCGAAAGGCTCTGGTGTGTATCAACGTCGATTTTGATGATACGGAGACGGTCGCCCAATACATCTTTTACCTGTTTCAATACGGGGTGCATCATCTTACAGGGCTGGCACCACGTGGCAAAGAAATCAACCAGAACAAGCTGGTCGCCTGCTATTACGTCATAGAATGTTTCCATCGCTTTACTTCTATATTAAGTTATTCTGTTCATGATGATTTTCCGGCAAGGAACTCAGTCCCCACATGTCGTTGAGCATCGAGATAACCGACTCCAAAAGGTAGGCAGGAATTGGAGATGAATCCTGCCGGCTTTGTACTAAAAAAAGAAGGTGTGCTTTGGGGCACACCTTCTTTGATTATTAGCAATGTTCTTTCTCTACATCTTCAGCGTGCAGCGGGATCTTCTTGCCCAGCAGACGAGCGCCGTCTTCTGTGATCAGATAATCCTCTTCGTTGCGGATACCACTGAAGTCTTTGTAGGTTTCCAGCTTGTCGTAGTTGAGGAACTCGGTGAATTTATGCTCACTTCTCCAGAGATCGATCAGTTCGGGGATGAAATAAATACCCGGTTCGATGGTCAGGACGAAGCCCGGTTCCAGTTCGCGGCCCAGGCGCAGTGATTTACGTCCGAACTGTGTGCTCTTCGGCTGTCCGTTGTAGCCAACGTAAACTTCACCCAAGTTTTCCATATCGTGTACGTCGAGTCCCATCATGTGGCCCAATCCGCAAGGCATAAACATCGCGTGTGCACCGGCTTTTACGGCTTCCATCGGGTCGCCTTTGGCAAAGCCCAGGCTCTTCATACCTTCCATAATCACGGCACACGATTTTTCATAGACATCGACAAACTTGATACCCGGACGCAGAGCGGCAACGGCTGCTTCGTGGGCAGCCACCTGAATGTCATAAACATCGCGTTGGCGCTGGGTGAATTTCTTGTCTGCCGGCATGGTCGACGACATATCGCCGGCATATCCCATCTCTGTTTCAGCACCGGCATCCAGCAGCAGCATATCGCCCGGTTTGATCAGGTTACTATGGTCATGGTTATGCAGCGTTTGTCCGTTGACGGTAGCGATAATCGGGAAGGAAAGTTCATAGTTGTGCTTGAAGGCTGCTTCGGCTACGACGGCCGCTACTTCGCTTTCCCGGATTCCCGGACGAACGGTACGCATGGCAGCCAGGTGCATATCGGCAGTTACCACGCAGGCCTTTTCGATCTCGGCAATTTCTTCCGCACTCTTATAGTTACGCTGGTTCACTACACCCAGGATAAATGGAACAGACGGCTGTTCAGCACTCGGCATGACGCCCAACCAGGCAAACAGCTTCAGCTGATGTTCAGCCCGGTAAGTCGGCAGGTAATGAATCTGCTGTCCTTTCTGCTGCGCACTCTTCAGATACGCTTCGATTTCCTTAAACGGACGGACTTCTTTAATGCCGGCAGCTTCGCTCTTCTCTTTCAGCGTAGGCTGGGTTCCCATCCAGACGATCGCATCAATGGTCAGTTCATCACCAAAGATGATTTCGCGGTCGTTATCGATATCAATGATAGCAGAAAGCCCTGCATACGGAAGTCCGAAGAAATATAAGAAAGTAGAATCTTGGCGGAAGTGATAGGTGTTGTCTGCATAATTCATTCCTGATTCATCGTTACCCAGGAAAAGCAACAGACCCGAACCGACGGCCTGTTTCAGTTTAGCTCGGCGAGCTATATACGTGTCTTTACTAAACATAGCAATATGATTTTTTGATTTAACAGAACCAAAGGTAGGAATATTTTCAGAATATGTGTGTTAAGTAATATTATTTCGCTTTTTTCTGATAATATTCGTAGCGTTTCATGATTTCGCTGACATAAGCGAATGTTTCGGAACCACGCAGATAACCATGTTTGCATACGGGATCGTTGTAATATTCCGGGTCATTCTTCAGGCGGATAAATTCGGCCACATTCTTGTCCCACACCAGCGGATCTTTCCCGTACTTCTCTGCCAGTTTCTGGGCATCATAGACGTGCCCGATTCCGGCATTGTAGGCCGCCAGTGTGAATTTGATCTTCTCTTCCGGGTCTGTGATTTCACTGAATCCCTGCCGGAAACGGCGCAGGCATTCCACGCCCGTCCGGATACCGGCATCCGGGTCTTTCAGTTCGTGCGGAGATACACCTAAGCGGCGGGCCGTGTTCGGCATGATGCCCATCAGTCCTTCGGCTCCTGCCCAGGAAACAACATGCGGATTGAACTTGGACTCCTGATAAGAGATAGAAGCCAGCAGGCGCCAGTCCCAGCCCAAAACTTCGGCATGCTTCTTGAACAGGTTGTCGTAGGGCGAAATATGTCCGTTCTTGACTTCCGGAATATCGAAACCCTCCGACACTTTACTCAATTCAAAATAGCGTTTGGTGATGGTTCGGAAAGACTGGTTCCGTTTGGTATCGGTGGCCCATTCGTTAATGGCGGCTGCCAGTAAGGGAGCATCTTTCCGTACGGCCCACGACGAGCGCTGCGGAAAACTGATCTTTAGCTGGATGTTGATATTCCAGTAATACGTCTTGTTCAGCCGGGCCATGTTATCATCACTAACGGTATAGGGAATTTCTCCTTTGGAGACCATGCTGATCAGGTCTTCGTTGGATAACGAATCTTTTTCGAGGGAGACAATATCCAGTCCTCCGCCTAATTCCTGGTTGAGGTTGTTCAGCCGTTCTTCGTATTTGGAGTTTTTCTGTACGTAAATCTTTTTCCCAATCAGTTCGGTGACATCCTTCAGGATTTTATCCCCTTTGTTGGCCCGCTGGACAATCACCTGGCTGGTCTGCTGTTCGTGTCCGCAGAACAACACTTCCTGCTTGCTCTGGTTGCTGATAAAGATCGGGTAGGCGATTACATCTGCTTCGCCGGCATGCAGCATGGAAACCAGCTGAGCCGTGCTTTGGGCAATCTTGATTTCCAGTTCCAGTCCCTGCGACTGGGCGAAGTCTTCAATCAGGTCGTATTCGTATCCCATCGGCTGCATCTTGTACTGGAAATACGAAGTAGAGCTATATAGCGTGACTGCCGTCAGTTTGCCTTTTTCCTTCAGCTGCGGCAAGTCGGTAACAGACGTGCATTCTTCTTCCTCCTGTTGCTGCCCGTTGCTGTGGCAACCGGATAGTAGCAGTAATAATGTGAGGAAGAGGAAGCAGAGTCTGGGCATGATTTATGCTTGGTTTGTGTCAGTTCTTAATTCCAGCAAGACAACATTCTCCACATGATGTGTGTGCGGGAACATATCTACCGGCTGTACTTTCTTCACGGCATACGCTCCGTCGAGGAGACTTAAATCGCGTGCCTGAGTTGCCGGGTTACAGCTGACGTAAACAATCCGTTTCGGACGGGCAAACAGGATTGTTTTGATCACATCGTCGTGCATACCGGCACGTGGCGGATCGGTGATGATCACATCCGGACGTCCGTGTTCGTTGATGAAATCTTGTGTCAGAATATCCTTCATGTCGCCGGCATAGAACAGCGTATTCTCAATCTGATTGAACGCCGAGTTGACTTTTGCATCTTCGATGGCTTCAGGCACGTATTCGATACCGATCACTTTGCGGGCCTGGCGAGAAACGAAGTTGGCAATGGTACCGGTTCCGGTATAAAGGTCGTACACCAGTTCATTTCCCGTCAGTTGGGCAAACGAGCGGGCTACCTTATATAAGTTGTAAGCCTGCGCACTGTTGGTCTGGTAGAAAGATTTCGGTCCCACTTTGAACTTCAATCCTTCCATTTCTTCGATGATATGATCTTTCCCTTTGTAAACAAGGATTTCCTGGTCGGTGATGGTGTCATTACATTTCCCGTTGATCACGTATTGCAGAGAAGTGATTTCAGGGAATTGTTCGGCCACGTAGGAAAGCAAAGCCTCACGACGTTCCTTATCTTCGTGGAAGAAGACCACGACCACCATCAGATCACCGGTCGAAGCCGTCCGGATCATCAGCGTACGGATGAAGCCTTCCTGATTCCGCAGGTCGAAGAAAGGATAACCCTCGTGTGTCAGGCAGTAATCTTTAATCGCCAGGCGGATCCGGTTCGAAATATCGTCCTGCAACCAGCATTTGTGAATATCCAGTACTTTATCGAACATTCCCGGAATATGGAAACCGACTCCGTTCATGCAGTCGAACGATTCGCCGGACTGCACCTGTTCTTCCGTCAGCCATTTCTTGTTAGAAAAGGTAAACTCCAGTTTGTTACGATAAAACTGTGTATGCTCGGAACCCAAGATCGGCAGGACTTCTTCCATTTGAATCTTGCCAATACGGGTCAGGTTGTCGATAACCTGTTTCTGTTTGTATTTCAGTTGAGCTTCGTAGGGCAGATGCTGCCATTTACATCCACCGCAAACACCGAAATGTTCACAGAAAGGAACCGCACGTTCTTCTACATACTGATGAAATGCAATCGCTTTCCCTTCAGCATAACTGTGCTTTTTACGTGTTAACTGGATGTCAACTACATCTCCTGGAGCGACATACGGAACAAATACCACCATGTCGTTTACTCGAGCCAGCGCCTTTCCTTCGGCGGCCACATCTGTTATGGTTACCTTTTCCAATAGAGGTAACGGTTTTCTTTTTCGTGCCAAAATATAATGGATTAAAAGTTTTTCTGATTGCAAATGTACGGAATTCGCCGGAAAAATTGTAAATTCACGCCGGAAAATGAATGGGTTCGCAGAGTCCTCAATTCTGTACTCTGCATGATAGATTTACAAACTAATAATTTAATGTCAAAAGTTTTAATTATTGGTGCCGGAGGTGTAGGTACCGTTGTTGCGCATAAGGTCGCAAAAAATGAGATCTTTACCGATATTATGTTGGCTAGCCGTACAAAGTCAAAATGTGATCAGATTGCGGCTGCTGTAGGCGGTAACCGTATCCAGACGGCTCAGGTGGATGCGGATCGTGTAGAAGAACTGGTTGCTCTGATGCGGTCATTCCAGCCTGATATTGTGATTAATGTGGCGTTACCTTATCAGGATCTGACCATTATGGACGCTTGTCTGGAGTGTGGTGTAAACTATTTGGATACTGCTAACTATGAGCCAAAAGATGAAGCTCATTTTGAATATAGCTGGCAGTGGGCTTATCAGGATCGTTTTAAGGAAAAGGGCTTGACTGCAATTTTAGGTTGTGGTTTTGATCCGGGTGTTTCGGCTATCTTTACAGCTTATGCGGCTAAACATCATTTTGATGAAATCCACTATTTGGATATCGTAGATTGTAACGCCGGTAATCATGGTATGGCATTTGCCACAAACTTCAATCCGGAAATCAATATCCGCGAGATTACACAGAATGGCCGTTATTATGAAAATGGTCAGTGGGTGAAGACCGGTCCGCTGGAAATTCATAAATCACTTACATATCCCAATATTGGTGAGCGTGACTCTTATCTGTTGTATCATGAAGAGTTGGAATCGCTGGTAAAGAATTTCCCGACAATCAAGCGTGCTCGTTTCTGGATGACATTTGGTCAGGAATACTTGACGCATCTGCGTGTAATCCAGAACATCGGTATGGCTCGTATCGACGAGGTAGAATACAATGGTACGAAGATTGTTCCGTTGCAGTTCCTGAAGGCTGTATTGCCGGATCCTAAATCTTTGGGTGCCAATTATCATGGTGAAACCTCAATTGGTTGCCGTATCCGTGGTATCAAAGACGGAAAAGAAAGAACATATTATATTTATAACAATTGCGATCACGAACAGGCTTACAAGGAAACTGGTACGCAAGCTGTCAGCTATACAACGGGTGTTCCTGCTGCATTGGGTGCAGCTATGTTTGCACGCGGCTTATGGAAAGGTGCAGGCGTGTACAACGTAGAGCAGTTCGATCCGGATCCATTCTTGGCTGAACTGGGAGAACAAGGATTACCTTGGGTTGAAAAGTTTGATATTGACCTGGAGGTATGATCGATAAGGAAACATTATTAAACGAATGGGATTTCTCTGCCGTGCCTTCTCCCTGCTATGTATTGCACGAAGGCATGTTAGCAGCCAATATGGAAGTCATTGATAAGGTGCGTCAAGCTACACAAGCTGAGATTATCGTTGCTTTGAAGGCTAATGCTATGTGGAGTATTTTCCCTGAGTTGAAGAAACATTCAGACGGAGCCACTGCCAGTTCGCTGGCGGAGGCTCGTTTGGTTTATGAAGAGTATGGCGAAAAGACGCATACCTATGCACCCGTCTATACACCTGAAGAGATTGATGAAATCTTGCGCTACAGCAGTCACATTACGTTTAATTCGTTGACGCAGTATGCCCGGTTTGCCGACAAGGCGCATGCCGCCGGTGTTTCTTGCGGATTGCGTGTGAATCCGGAATATTCGACGGTCGAGACCGATTTATACAATCCTTGTGATCGGGGTTCGCGTTTAGGCATCTTGGCAGAAGAATTGACTGTTTTGCCCGAAGGTATTGATGGCCTGCATTTCCACGCTCTTTGTGAATCTCGTCCGGAGGATTTGCGGAATACACTGGCAGCTGTAGAAGAACGCTTCGGCAAGTTTTTCCCGCAGATTAAATGGCTGAATATGGGAGGAGGTCATCTGATGACGCATAAGGACTATGATGAAGAGGAATTAATCCGTATTCTCAACGATTTTCAGGCTAGGTATCCACATTTGCGGGTGATTCTGGAGCCGGGAAGTGCCTTTACTTGGGACACTGGTTGTCTGGTAGCGACGGTTGAGGACAAAGTATGTCATGGTGGCGTGAATACGTTAATGTTGAATGTCTCGTTTGCCTGCCATATGCCGGATTGCTTGGAGATGCCATACAAACCGACAATTTTGGGTACACATGAGCCTGCTGACGGAGAGAAACGTTGGCGCATGGGTGGCAACAGTTGTTTGGCGGGTGATTACTATGGCGACTGGGCTTTCGATGGTGGTCAAGAGCCGGAAATAGGAGAGAAGATTGTTTTCCGGGATATGATCCATTATACGATGGTTAAGACGACGATGTTCAATGGCGTAACACATCCTTCTATTGGTATCTGGAATCCGCAGACGGGTTTTCGTCTGGTCCGTCGTTTCGGCTATGAAGATTATAAGAATCGTATGTCTTGATTAATGTAGCTTCGCTGGTAAGACCAGATGCAAGCCTACTATAGATCAGGCACGAATTTTACAGAAACACAGTTTTGGACTACTGTGAAATCTGCGAAATTCGTGCCTGATTTTTTGTTGTCAATAATAAATGAAGGCTGCCTGTCTATCACAGATGAGCAGCCTTTAGAAAGTGGAAATAAAAAAGATATTATTATAATTAGAGTGTTCCTCCGCCTAATGCCCTGTACAATAGAACTTGATTGATACAATGTCGAGTACAGAGCGACGTGTAATCCAATTCACATTCCATGTATTTCTCATCCGCCGAGAGTACTTCCAAATAACCAATGAAACTAAGTTTGAATAACTCGTTGGCATCCGATACGGAACGGGCATGTAATTTTCGTTCCTCTTTTTTCAGCTTATTTCGTTTCAACAAATTGTCATGAGAACGAATCAGATTGACAATTTCCTCGTATGCCTTCAATGCTTTTTCCTGATATTGCAGCAAGGCAATACGCTGAGCACTTTGGGCATCGTTCCACAAGGCTTTTATTTCATGCTGTTTGAATATAGGAGCGGTGAGTCCGGCACCCAGATTGTAGATTAATGAGGCTGGTGCCGTAAACCAGTGACTCACATCGAATGCGTTGAATCCACCTCCTACATTCAGTGTCAGTGAAGGGAAAAATGCCTTGCGTGCAGCTTCAGAATCCGCTTTGCTGGCCAGTAATTCCTGTTCAGCGCTGCGAATATCCGGGCGATTGTAAATCAGTTGAGAAGGTACACCAACCTCTGTTGGGAATTGTAAATCTTCCATTTCCCGGAAAGAAATTCGTCGAATCTCCGTTGGATAAGAACCGATTAAAGATGAAATGGCCCGTTCCTTCTCTTCAATCTGTTGTTCGTTCTCAAGCAATAATCCACGTAACTGCAACAGACGTGATTCGAATTGATCCACACCCAGCTGTGTAACTTCGCCTTCCTGTTTCAATTCATACGTCAGTTTATATGAGTCTTCTGTATTTTGTATCGCCACTTTGATAATCTCTTTTTGGCGGTCTAACCCGATCAACTCATAGTATTGGGTTGCCAATTCGGAGATGAGCAGAGTTTGTGCATATCGAGCAGCTTCTTGGGATGCCATCCATCGGGCTGCAGCAGCTTGTTTTTTATGGCTTAATTTACCCCATATATCAGCTTCCCATTCAAACTGGATTCCTAATGTGAAATCGCTGTATGGATCTGGGATATGTTTCTCTTTTTCCAGATCTGGTGTATTGGTGGTACTGTTTCCAACTCCGTCCATCGAATATTCTCCGAACCGCTGGACTCCAGCTCCCAAGCCAGCCGATATATTAGGTAAAAGTCCGCCTTTCGCTCGCATTAACTGATTTTGAGCCATGCGAACCCGTTCGACGGTTTGCCTGAACGAATGGTTGTTTGCCAATGCCTGTCGGATATATGTTTGCAAGATAGTGTCCTGAAAGAATTGCTGCCAGGATAGGGTTGCAATTGTAGTTGAATCGCTTGATGCTTGACCATACGTTTCAGGAACAACCAACTTTTCTTCTTGTGTCAGCTGTGGGGCTTTACATCCGGTGACAAATACGGAAGCAAGCAACACGAGTCCATATAGAGTATTCTTATTCTTCATCATCGTCATCATACTTTTTTTGGTTGCCTTTCAGGCGTGTTTCGATAGTTTCAAATAGAACGTACAAACCTGGAATCAGGAAGATCCCAACGAATGTACCAATCAGCATGCCTCCGGCTGCTGCCGTTCCGATGGAGCGGTTACCTAATGCTCCGGCACCGGTCGCAAATACCAATGGAATCAATCCGCATATGAAAGCGAATGAAGTCATCAGAATGGGGCGCAAACGACTTCTGGCTCCTTTGATAGCGGCATCCAGAATGTCGAGTCCTTGATGACGGTATTGGTTGGCCATTTCGATAATCAAGATGGCATTTTTACCCAACAAACCGATTAGCATGACGAGTGCTACCTGAGCATAGATGTTGTTCTCCAATCCTGCCAGTTGCAAGAATAAATAAGAACCGAATACTCCAGCCGGTAAAGAAAGGATTACAGGCATTGGCAGAAGTAAACTTTCGTATTGGGCTGCCAGCAACAGATATACGAATAGCAGACAGATCGCAAACGTAATTAATGTTTGTCCGCCAGATTCTTTTTCTTCACGTGTTACACCAGACCATTCGATATCATATCCACGGGGTAAAGTTTCTTTGGCTATTTCTTCGACAGCTTGTATGGCTTCACCTGAGCTGACACCTTCTGCTGCATTCCCCGTAATCAAAGCCGAGGTAAACATATTGTAACGGGTAATCTGGCTTGGTCCGTAGATACGATCCATTGTCAGAAAGTTAGAATAGGGAACCATGTTCCCATCTTTGTTTTTGGCATACAAGTCATAAATATCTTCTGGATTCATACGATATTCAGGTGCCGCTTGAAGCATAACTTTATACATCTGTCCAAACCGGATAAAGTTGGAAGAATAGAAACTACCAATATATGATTGAAGAGTTTCCATTGATTCTTGCAGATTGACACCCAGTTTGGCTGCTTTCTCTAAATCTACTTTCAGTAAGTACTGAGGGAAATTCGGATTGAAGCCGGAAGAAACACCCTGTAAACGAGGATCCTTGTTTAGTTTTTCTACCAACTCATCGGCTACATCTGCAAAATCTTGGAAGCTACCGGCAGTTTTGTCTTGTAGGCGAAGTTCAAAACCACTGGCATTACCAAAACCCGGAACTGATGGCGGCAAAAAGAACTGGATTTGGGCATCTTTGATATGCGCTGTACGGTCTGCATAAACCTGCATTAATTCTTCTGCCGTTTTCTCTCGTTCGTCCCATGGCTTCAGGTTGATCATTCCCATACCGAAGCTGGCACCTTCCGTTTCAGTCATCAAACTATATCCGGCCAATGTCGAGACACTTTCTACTTCGTCGAATGGTAATAAAGTGGCCTGTACGCTGTTTAAGGCAGCCTCGCTACGTTCGAGTGTCGCACCCGGAGGAGTATCCACATTGACATAAATCATACTTTGATCTTCATTGGGTATGAAACCGGTTGGAAGAATACTACTCATTCCCCAGGTTGCGAAAAAGAATAGAATCAGTGTCGCATACGTGAAGAAACGACGTCCCAAGAATCGGCTTAATCCTTTATGATAGAAATTCTCAAATCTCTCATACTGATGATTGAATATCCGGAAGAATTTTCCACTTATGCCGACTTTCTTATGCAATTCTCCCGGAGGAAGTAACAGCATGGCACATAGAGCCGGAGAAAGGGTCAAGGCATTGATACCCGAGATGACGATAGCAACAGCTAATGTCAGAGAGAATTGGCGGTAGAAAATTCCCACAGTTCCGCTCATAAAACCAACCGGAATGAACACGGCCGACATGACGAGGGTAATAGCAATGATCGCCGCTCCGATTTCTCCAATGGCGGCAACCGATGCTTTATAGGGAGATAATCGTTGTTCGTGCATTTTAACATGAACTGCTTCGACGACGACAATGGCATTGTCTACCACAATACCAATGGCAAGAACCAAGGCGAAAAGCGTTAACATGTTAATGGAAAAGCCCAACATCTGCATGAAAAAGAAGGTACCGATCAGTGAAACCGGTACGGCTATGGCCGGAATCAGGGTAGACCGGAAATCCTGTAGGAAAATATATACGACGATGAATACCAAGATAAATGCTTCAATCAACGTTCTAAGCACGGCCGAGATTGAGGCATCCAAGAATCGGGATACGTCGTACGAGATATTATATTCCATTCCCGGAATGAAGCTGGACTCTTTGATCTCCTCCATCTTGGCTTTGATATTCTGGATCACTTCCCGTGCATTTGAACCCGGTCGTTGCTTGATCATGATGGAAGCCGACGGACGTCCATCTGTCATGGAGATCATATTATAATCTTCGGAGTCGAATTCGATGGTAGCCACGTCTTTGAGGCGAAGTAGGGATCCGTCAGACATCGCTTTCAATACAATTTCTCCGTACTCTTCCGGTGTAGAGAATTTACCGGTATATTGTAATACGTATTGCAGATGTTGCGGGAGCTTATCAGAACTGATTCCGGTTTTACCCGGAGCAGCTTCGATATTCTGTCTGCGGATCGCTTCTGTCACGTCTTGAGGTGACATATTATAAACAGCCAGTCGGTTTGGATTCAACCACACGCGCATGGCATAGTCGCGGCTACCCATAATTTCAACCAATCCGACACCGTCAATACGCTTTAATTCGCGTAAGATATTAATATCCGCAAAATTATAGACGAACTTTTCCGTATGAGCACTGTCAGTACTGAAAATGTTGAGGTACATCAACATACTGTTTACCTCTTTTTCAGTAATCACTCCGGCACGGATAACTTCTTCGGGTAATTCATCGAGAACGGTAGTAACACGGTTCTGTACGTTCACAGCAGCAACGTCCGGATCTGTTCCTACCTTAAAATAAATCGTGGTCAGTGACATACCATCATTCGTACATACCGTTGTCATATAGGTCATACCCGAAACACCATTGATGGCTCTTTCAAGTGGTGTAGCAACGGTTTTCGACATAACATCCGCACTGGCTCCGGTATAACGGGCTGTTACTGTCACCGAAGGAGGAACGATATCTGGAAACTGCGTAATGGGCAGGCTTGTAATAGCCAATAAACCCAGGCAGACAATCAATACGGAAATAACACCCGAAAGAATAGGGCGTTTGATGAATAATTTAAACATAATCAGGTCGCAGATTTATTGGTTTAAACTATCTTTATCCAAAGTGATGCCTTGTATGATTTGCTGGAAGCTGATGGTATCCGGATGAATTTCCATTCCGTCCTTGACGCTTTGAATACCTTCGTACACAATATAAGTGTCTGGTTCCAGATCTTCTGTGATATAGAACTTCTCATATCGCTGAAGAGGCTGGAAGCTCCGAACCTTCACAATGCCTTCTTTATCGACAACATATACATAGGTAAAATCCTGAATCTCGAAAGTCGACTTTTGTGGAACCAGATATACGTCAGACATCTTCGTCATCATCCGTACCTTTCCGGTAACTCCATGCTTCAATAGTCCATCGGGATTGGGAAAACGAACGCGGAATGCAATGGATCCCGTACCTCGTTCAAAATCACCTTCGACAGTTTCTACACGTCCTTTATGCGGATAAACACTGCCGTCGGGGAGAATCAGTTCGATGTTATTCATCTCAGGCAATTGTTCTCCACGAAGTTGAGCCCGCTTGAATTTAAGATATTCACTTTCGTTTACCTTATAATAGGCAAAAATCTCAGATACGTCACTGACAGTGGTCAACAAGCTTTCAGGCGTTACCAAGCTTCCTACTTTATATGGAATACGGTCAATGTATCCATCGAATGGCGAGGTAACAGTTGTATATGAATAGTTGGTTTGCGCTCTTTGCAATTGTGATTTAGCTTGTTCCACTTTCATGCGTGCCACCTCTTTTTGGGTCATAACCTGATCCAGGCGAATCTTCGACAAAATGTTCTTCTTTACGAGTCTCTCGATACGCTCTGCTTCATATTCAGCCATCTGCAATTCAGCTTCTGATTGCTTGTAATTGGCCTGAGCTTCTTTCACACTCACGCTATATTCTTCAGAGCTGAGACGGAAAAGAGGTTGTCCTTTTTGAACTTTCTCTCCTTCATCTACTAAGATTTGCTGAACAAATCCTTCCACCTTTGGTTTGACTTCCACAAATTGAATAGCCTGAACATCTGCTACATACGATTGCGGAAATTCAATACTAGTTGGTGTTAATCGGGTTATTGGCGTTTTGGTGGTATGAAACACCTTTTCTCGTTGTGCTTCGCTACACGAAGAAACAACTCCAGCTACGCCTAGCAGGAGTATTAACTTCTGATAAATACTCTTCATAAGTTTCTTGGTAAGTTAAATATGTTTATTGGGTCTGTTGAAAAAAGTATGCAATGCGATACGCTCTGAATAAAAAATCCAGATAGAAGATTGCATATATTAAAGTGGGAAAAGCTAAATCAAGTAAGTGCAAAGAGTCGCCTGCCGACTATTATTACATGTTACACATGCGATTTCCGGTTTTGGCTTTACAACCTCTTCGTGAGGTAAAATATATATATTAGGAATTAGTGTCAATAGCACAGGTAGGGCTGCAACAAATGTCCGTGTTAACGTACGAGTACGAGTGTAATCATCATCCGGATCAATTTGATTCGTTGATATGGATGTTTGTGCAGAAATGCAAGTTTCCTCTTGGTATTTGTATGGTGCATTCTCACCCGCCAATACATCTGTTTGAATCAACAGAATGGTAATGACGTATAAAATTCTTGCCATAAATATTTTCCAATCGGAAAGTTTCATCTTCTATTTCTTGTCTGATACAAATTTCTTGCGATGCAAAGTTAAGAATTATTTTTAATAATGCAACTTATTTGAAAATTCTCTTTAGAGATGGATTTTTTTGTTACACTATTTGGTTTATAAAATAAACTGTTTTATATTTGCATCGAAAGCAAATGAGAAGCGCGCCTCTTTGCTTTTCTTTTTTCATTAAATGGTTTATTTTATAAACTGATTTGTTTGACTAAATGGAAAGAATGATGGAAACAATTAATTCAGAGAAAAGGCATTTTCCGCTTTATTTGAAAGAACGTATAGCAACTTATTTGGTGACTTGTGTATTTCTGGGCATTTTAAATATAGTTGTTACACCACATGAATGGTGGATATTTTGGGTTGCACTTGGTTGGGGCATGAATTTGATCAAGCAGATTCTTTTTTGGTATTATACAAAAGGAGAGGAGGAAAAAAGATGATGCGTATGGTATGTTGGTTGGAAGGAAATTTAATTTTGAAACATTAAAAACAATAAGGACATGATGGAAGACAGAAAATTATCGGAAAAGGAAAGTTTGGAACTGATTTCACGGATGATTCAGGAGACGCAGGAAAGTAAAGCCCGCTATGGGGCTTATCCTTTATTAATATGGGGATATACGACTATTGTGATTTCGCTTTGCATCTGGTATGGGATGACCAGTCTGGGATGTTCCTGGCAGATCAACTTTTTATGGTTTGCTTTGCCTGTGATCAGTGTTCCCGCATCCCTGTATTTTAATCGGAAAAATCCGAAGCGTGGTATCAGGAATTATATGGACCGGATCACTACTTATATTTGGAGTTTGTTTGGAGCGGTTGTTGTTGTGTTGGGCATTAGTGCCTTCTTTACTCCGATGAAAATCTTGTTTATGGTTACGTTGCTGATGAGTATGGCAACGACATTATCAGGAGCTGTCAGCAAATTCAAACCTTTGGTATGCTGTGGTATCGTAGGAGTGGTTCTGTCGTTTGTATTATTGTTTGTCAGTATGCCGCACTCAATTTTGATTTTTGGTGCTATCTTTGCCGTCATGATGGTTATACCCGGACATATCTTGAATCGTAAAATGAAAGAATTATGCTGAAAGAGTTAAATCCCTTGTTGCATTCCCAACTTCGATTGGCAATTATGTCGATCCTCTTATCGGTTGAAGAGGCAGATTTTGTTTATCTGAAAGAGAAAACACAATCGACAGCCGGTAATTTGAGTGTGCAGCTTGATAAACTGAGTGAGGCAGGATATATCAGCATAGAAAAGAGTTTTGTTGGGAAAAAAACGCGTACGGCTTGCCGGATTACACCGGTTGGTCACGAGGCGATGAAAGAATATGTGGCTACGCTGAAAACCTATTTGCAAGGATTATAAATCTTGGGGGAGAAAGTCCCGAGAGCATGATCGATGAAACTAACGGGAATCGGGAACGATTCTCGTTAGTTTTGTTTTTGATTCTCGTGAATGCTGATTTCAAGCCTGGCGGGTTGTATAAAAATATACGCCGGCTTTTCATCAATTTACGCCGGCTTTTGATGAAAATACGCCGGCTTTTTCACAAAAGATGCCGGGGATTTTGTTTCTTGCTTCAGATATGGCTGTTAACACTTTTTAGGTTGTATTCCTATTGGTTGATTATCAGTTTAAAATTGATGTCTTTTGGATATCTTTATCGAATTATACTATTCAAAAAAGAAAGAAAATTTTGGAGGGTAAAAAAATATGTCTATCTTTGCACCCGTCAACGCGGAAGTAGCTCAGTTGGTAGAGCATAACCTTGCCAAGGTTAGGGTCGCGGGTTCGAGTCCCGTCTTCCGCTCTGAGAAGGAGCGGTAAGAGACCGCTTTATTTTTGTAGTGAAATGCCCAGGTGGCGGAATTGGTAGACGCGCTCGTTTCAGGTGCGAGTGGCTTTGCGGTCGTGCAGGTTCGAGTCCTGTTCTGGGCACTACGCATTTTGATATGCGTAGGTGGTGGAATTGGTAGACACGCTACTTTGAGGGGGTAGTGCCGGTTACGGCGTGTGAGTTCGAGTCTCATCCTACGTACTTTGATCAATTAAAATATGTCCTGTCTGTATAACTATTTTACGAATAGATATACGGACTTTTTTCTTTTAAAGAAGTAATGGTAAAAAAGAAAAACACTTCATCAGCTCGGAAGAAGAAAAGCAGTAAGCGAGGAACAGCCGTCATCGCTTCGTTGAAACATCTGTTTTATACAGCCTGTTTCTTTGTGGTTATACTTGCTGGGGTTTTGTTTGTATATGAGAAAGTATCGGATTACGCCGCCGATAAAGACTGGTCGATAAAGAAGTTCAGTGATTGGGTACCGGATATTAAGCAGAAGGATAAGACGGTAGAAAATGCCGTCTCGGAGGTGAAGGATAAAATCGTCAAACCTTTAGAGAGTCAGTTGCCAAAAACATCTGAATCGAAGACAGTCCGTTTTCAGCAAGGGGCAGAATTGCCGGTATGTCCAAAATCTTGTACGGAGCAAGTTATCCGTCATAAAGGATATACCGTTTCTTATAATTCCGATTATCGGGTAGCCAATTGGGTAGCTTATGAACTGACAAGCCAGGAAGCAAAAAGTAATGCTGCCGAACGCTCCAATAAATTTGTACGAGATCCGATGGTGAAAGGTGCCTCTGCCGAAAATGGAGATTATACCCGTACAGGATATGACCGGGGACATCTGGCTCCGGCAGGAGATATGAAATGGTCGGCACAAGCGATGCGCGAATCGTTTTATCTAAGTAACATTACTCCCCAAAAGCCGGGTCTAAACCGAGGTGTTTGGAAAGATCTGGAAGAACAATGCCGGATGTGGGCGGCAGATAACGGGAAACTACTGATTGCGACAGGACCGGTATTGACACCGGATTTGAAACGCTTGGGGAAAAATCGTGTCGCTATCCCGAAAAAGTTTTATAAAGTAATTTGTATGATCCAGGACAATAAATACGAAGCTGTCGGGTTTATATTTGAGAACAAGGATTATGGCAAGACTTCCCTTCGGACGTTGATGGTGCCGGTTGACAGTGTGGAGCGATTGACGCAAATAGATTTCTTTGCCTCACTACCGGATTCAATCGAGGATCGGATGGAAGCGACCGTTAATCAAAAAGCCTGGTCATATTAAATAGGATGGATATTTATGTTTGCTGCGTTAAAGAATAAGGAAAAGAAAATAGCAATTGTGGGATTGGGATATGTCGGATTACCCTTGGCGATGGGGTTTGCCGATAAACTTTCTGTGATAGGATATGATATCAATGAAGACCGTTTGGCAAAACTTCGGGAAGGTATTGATCCGAATGGAGAACTGGAGTCTTCGCAATGGAAGGGGAAAGATATAGAATTTACATCTTCTGTGGACAAACTGAAGGAAGCTTCGTTTTATGTCATCGCTGTCCCGACTCCGATTGATCAGCATAATGAGCCTGATCTGACACCCTTGTTGTTGGCAACCCGAACAGTTGCGTCTGTACTTGATCCGGGAGATTATGTGGTTTATGAATCGACAGTTTATCCGGGTTGTACAGAAGAAGATTGTGTTCCTCTGTTGGAAGAAATATCCGGATTGAAGTGTAAACAGGATTTTAAGATAGGTTATTCACCCGAGCGGATAAATCCGGGAGATAAGGTGCATACGTTGCAGAATACGGTAAAAATTGTTTCCGGCTGTGATGATGAAGCCCTGTCTGAAATCAAACAAGTTTATGGTTTGATCATAGAGGCTGGTTTGCATCAGGCTTCATCAATTCGGGTTGCAGAAGCTGCCAAGATTATTGAGAATACCCAGCGCGATGTCAATATCGCTTTGATGAATGAGTTGTCAATCATTTTTGATAGAATGGGTATCAATACTTTTGATGTCTTGGAAGCTGCCGGGACAAAATGGAACTTCTTGCATTTTTATCCCGGTTTGGTGGGTGGTCATTGTATCGGTGTTGATCCGTATTATCTGGTACATAAAGCAAAAGAATTGCAATACCATCCCAAGATGATAAACTCCGGTCGGTTTGTAAATGACTCCATGGGACGATATATCGCTAAGAAAATAGTGAAGAAAGTCTTGGCACAAGGAAAAAATATTCTTCATGCCCGTGTATTGGTGATGGGAATAACATTTAAGGAAAATGTATCGGACATACGCAATTCGAAAGTTGTAGATATGGTCCGCGAGTTTATGGACTTTGGAGCTGTAGTCGATGTAGTGGATCCTTATGCTTCTCCATTAGCCGTAGAACAAGAATATGGGATTGAATTAAAAGAGCAGCCAGGCAAGGATTATGATGCAATTGTCATTGCTGTTGCTCATAAAGATTATATCTTGTTGGATGAAAATTATTTTATTTCACTATCTAATGAGAAAGCAGTTTTAGGAGATATTAAAGGATTATATCGTCATAAGATTAAGAATATGGCTTATTGGAGCCTGTAATAGAGATGGTTAATAGGTGAATGAGGGTGTATAATACTCTTATGAAATGAAAGCTTAGTTTTTTGTATAACATAAATTATTAAAAGAACCGGGCTTAAACCTAATAAACTTTAGATATTTTTTAAAAAGGTGTTGTAGAATATATATTTTTATTTGGATCGTAAAATTAAAAGGTCCTATCTTTGCGACAGATAACCTAAACAATCTTTTTGCCTTAAAGACTAATGCCTATTAAAAACCTGTAAAGAGGATCTTTGAGAAAAGATCCTCTTTATGATTTATAGACCTTCTATTTTTATACTTCGCCTTATTTTTCTCAAACTTCTATGGCGGATAATCTTTTTTTAATTATGTTTGTCGTATTAAAATTGTAATGGATATATGAAAGGAATTGTTTTAGCTGGAGGATCTGGTACCCGTTTGTATCCTATAACGAAAGGAGTTTCGAAACAGTTGTTACCTATATATGATAAGCCTATGGTTTATTATCCGATATCGGTATTGATGTTGGCTGGTATTCGGGATATATTGATTATATCAACTCCACAAGATTTACCGGGTTTCCGACGTTTGTTAGGTGATGGAAGTGATTATGGAGTTCGGTTCGAATATGCTGAACAACCTTCACCGGATGGTTTGGCCCAGGCTTTTATTATCGGTGCAGATTTCATTGGTAACGATTCTGTTTGTTTAGTCTTGGGAGATAATATCTTTTACGGACAGAGTTTCTCTTCCATGTTGCGCCAAGCTGTTTCGGTAGTAGACCAGGAAGGCAAAGCAGCCGTTTTCGGATATTATGTAAATGATCCGGAGAGATATGGTGTTGCAGAGTTTGATCAGAAAGGTAATGTAATCAGTATTGAAGAGAAGCCGAAGAAACCCAAGTCTAACTATGCTGTGGTAGGACTTTATTTCTATCCGAATAAAGTAGTAGAGATTGCGAAACAGATAAAACCATCTGCACGGGGAGAATTGGAAATTACAACCGTCAATCAGGAATTTCTGCAAGAAGGCAAACTAAAGGTACAGTTATTGGGACGTGGCTTTGCTTGGTTGGATACAGGAACCCATGACTCACTTTCGGAGGCTTCTACTTTTATCGAGGTGATAGAGAAACGACAAGGTCTGAAAGTAGCTTGTTTGGAAGAAATTGCTTTTAGAAATGGTTGGATTGAAGAGAGCCGGTTAGAGGAAATTGCTAAGCCTATGGCTAAAAATCAATACGGACAATATTTGTTGCAGCTTATCAAGGAAAAAGATAGTGGAGAAAAATAGTAAAATATTTGTCGCAGGGCATAGAGGTTTAGTAGGTTCAGCGATCTTGAATAACTTACGAAATAAAGGTTATCATAATTTCGTATTGCGGACACATGCAGAATTAGACCTGACTGATCAATCGGCTGTTTATCGTTTTTTTGAAGAAGAAAAACCTGAATATGTTTTTCTGGCCGCAGCTCATGTGGGTGGAATTATGGCAAATAGTCGGTATCGGGCTGATTTTATTTATCAGAATCTGATGATTCAAAACAATGTAATTCATGCCTCATACCTGAACAATGTGAAGAAACTTCTGTTCTTAGGAAGTACATGTATTTATCCTAAAGAAGCATCTCAGCCAATGACTGAGAATTGTCTTTTGACTTCTGCTTTGGAATATACGAATGAACCGTATGCCATTGCGAAGATAGCAGGATTAAAAATGTGTGAGAGTTATGACTTGCAATATGGAACTAACTATATAGCAGTTATGCCAACCAATTTGTATGGTCCTAATGACAATTTTGATTTGGAGACCTCGCATGTACTGCCTGCTATGATTCGGAAAATTCATTTGGCCAATTGTTTAACGCAGTCTGATTGGATATCTGTGCGTGAAGATTTGAATCATCGTCCGGTTGAAGGAGTCGATGGAAAGTCAAGTGAAAAAGAGATAGAACAGGTGTTGGCTAAATATGGTATTTTCTCCGGTTGTGTGAAATTATGGGGAACCGGAACTCCATTAAGAGAATTCTTATGGAGTGAAGAGATGGCGGATGCATCTGTTTATATTATGGAACGGATTGATTTTGCCGATTTATGTAAAGGGCAAGATACTGCTATCCGGAATACACATATAAATATAGGTACAGGCATAGAACATTCTATCCGTGAAGTTGCTCAGTTAGTCCGCAAGTCGGTTGGTTTTACAGGCGTGATAGAATTTGACTCATCCAAACCGGATGGAACTTTGCGTAAGCTCACTGATGTAAGTAAGCTGCATGCTTTAGGGTGGCATCACCAGATTGAGTTGGAAGAAGGAATAGATCGATTGTATAAATGGTATATAGAAAATAGTAAGACATGGGAAAAGTAGCATTAATAACTGGTATTACCGGACAAGATGGAGCATACTTGGCAGAATATTTGATAAAAAACGGCTATGTAGTACATGGTATCAAACGGCGTTCGTCTATGTTTAATACCGACCGCATTGATCATCTTTATCAAGATCCGCATGTTGAAAACCGTAATTTAGTGCTTCATTATGGGGATTTAACGGATAGTTTGAACTTGACACGTATTATCGGAGAAGTACAGCCTGATGAAATTTATAACCTGGCGGCAATGAGTCATGTGAAGGTAAGTTTTGATACGCCTGAATATACTGCCAATGCCGATGGTTTAGGTGTGCTTCGTATTTTAGAAGCAGTACGTCTGTTAAGGTTGGTTGATAAAACTCGTATTTATCAGGCTTCGACTTCTGAATTATATGGTTTGGTACAAGAGGTTCCGCAGAAAGAAACTACTCCTTTTTATCCGAGAAGTCCTTATGCTGTTGCTAAGTTATACGGATATTGGATTACGGTGAATTATCGGGAAGCCTATGGGATGCATGCTTCCAATGGAATACTTTTTAATCATGAATCTCCTTTGCGGGGAGAAACATTTGTGACACGCAAAGTCACACGGGCTGTTTCCCGTATCGCTTTAGGTATTCAGAAACAAGTTTATTTGGGAAACTTAGATGCAAAACGAGATTGGGGACATGCTAAAGATTATGTCAGAGCCATGCATTTGATTCTACAACAAGATCAGCCTGATGATTATGTTATTGCCACTGGAGTAACTACTTCTATTCGAGACTTTGTGAAAATGGCTTTTGCTGAGATTGGAGCAGATTTGGAATTTCAAGGCGAAGGTGTGAATGAAGTGGCTTTATTGGCAGGTGTCAATGAAACTGTGTTTAAGAATGTAGTAGGGGAATCATACCTGGATCAGTTTAAGCAACGTATCGGAAGTATCGTCGTAGGAGTAGATCCACAATATTTTCGTCCGACAGAGGTTGATCTTTTGATTGGAAATGCAGAAAAGGCACAGAGAAAATTGGGTTGGACACCGATGTATACGTTAGAGGATCTCGTACATGATATGATGGTGAGTGATATCAAATTGATGAAAAAAGAGTCTTATTTACGTGAAGGCGGTTACAGAATATTGAATTATTTTGAATAGTGTAAAAACATTTCTCGCTTTTGTTTGTTGTATATATAGAAATACATTAATTTTGTATTTAATTAAATAGTGAATTGTTTCATTTAAAAGTTTATAAATTATGAAAGTAAAAGCGTTATTATTAGCGTTGCTGTCAGGGTTCGTATTGAATGCTACAGCGCAGGAGTTTAAACCCCAAGTTGGGTTTAGCACAGAAAAAGGCTATAAGACCAATTTCAAAAAGAATAAAGCTGGAGATAATTGGTTTATTTCTATAGCTGGTGGTGCTAGTATGCTGTTAGGTGACCAAAATAATAAGGCTGACTTTGGTAGTCGTCTTAATTTTGCTCCTCAGTTCTCTTTCGGTAAATGGTTTAATCCGTACTTGGCATTCAGAACACAGATTAACGGTGGTGTTCTGCATGGTTTTGAAGGAGAACAAGCATATATGCAGCATAATAAATATGTAGCAGCTCATGTTGATTTGTTGTGGGATGTTACTAATTTCTGGGCTCCGTACAACGAGAAAAAAGTATTCCGTTTGATTCCTTGGGTCGGTTTTGGTTACGCTCAGCGTTTCAAAACAACAGAAGCTGTTGAACGTGCTAGAACAGAATCTCCGACATTGAATGCCGGTATCTTGACTGCTTTCCGTTTGAGCAAGCGTGTTGATTTGAACGTCGAAATTCAAGGTTCTTTGTTGAACGAACAATTCAACCGTGTAAGCATGTATCACTTAACTGATGGTATTGCTCAATTGAGCGCAGGTTTGACATTCAAATTGGGTAAGACTGATTTCGAAGTTCTTGAACCAATGGATTATGACTTGCTGAACGACTTGAATAGCCAGATCAATGCTTTGCGTGCTGAAAATGAAGAATTGAGCAAACGTCCGGTTTCTTGTCCTGAATGTAAAGAAACAGTTACAGAGGTCGTTAACAATGTTGTTGACAATGTTGTATTCTTCCGTCTGAACAGTTCTAAGATCGATAAGAACCAGCATATCAATATCTATAATACAGCTGAATATATGAAGGCTAACAACACTCCGATTAAGGTGATTGGTTATGCTGACAAGAAGACTGGTAAAGCTGATTATAACATGCAGTTGTCTGAAAAACGTGCTAAAGCCGTTGCTAAAGAATTGACTGAAAAGTATGGTATCGATTCTAGCCGTATCACAATTGAATGGAAGGGTTGCGAAGAACAGCCTTATAGCGAAAATAGCTGGAACCGCGTTGTTATTATGCGTGCAGACAATAAATAATATATTATTAGCTTAAGTAATTAATTAGAGAGATGCGTCCAATTTTAGGGCGCATCTTTTTTTGTTTCTGCCTGTTTAGTAGAATAAATGCATACTTGATACAGCATGGTAAAATAAAAACTCCTGAGAATTTACTTCCCAGGAGTTTTTTATAGGTATGTTATATCCGTTTATATTAATAATGGATATGTTTGTACTTTTAGAGTTACTTCTTATTTGATAACGCCTAATTCTTTACCCACTTTGATGAAGGCTGCAATTGCTTTATCAAGATGTTCTTTTTCATGACCAGCTGACAATTGTACGCGAATACGAGCTTGACCTTTCGGAACAACCGGATAATAGAAACCTGTTACGTAAATACCTTCTTCTTGCATCTTGGCTGCAAAGTCTTGTGATAACTTAGCATCATATAGCATTACTGCGCAGATAGCTGATTGAGTCGGTTTGATATCAAAGCCGGCAGCCATCATCTTATCGCGGAAGTAAGTAACGTTTTCCATTAATTTCGTATGCAAGGCATCGCTTTCCTTCAACATCTTGAACATTTCCAAGCTTGCACCAACGATAGCTGGAGCTACAGAGTTAGAGAACAGGTATGGACGAGAACGCTGACGAAGCATATCGATGATTTCTTTCTTACCTGTTGTGAAACCACCCATAGCACCACCAAATGCTTTTCCTAATGTTCCGGTAAATACATCAATACGTCCGTAGCAATTGAACTGTTCGGCAACGCCATGACCTGTCGGTCCAACAACTCCGGCAGAGTGTGATTCGTCGACCATAACCAAAGCATCATATTTTTCTGCCAATTCACAGATCTTATCCATCGGAGCTACATTTCCGTCCATAGAGAATACACCGTCTGTAGCGATGATACGATGACGTTGTGCTTGTGCTTCTTGCAGACAGCGTTCCAAGTCTGCCATGTCTGCATTTGCATAACGATAACGTTTTGCCTTACACAAACGAACACCATCAATAATAGAGGCATGGTTCAAAGCATCTGAAATGATAGCATCTTCTTCTGTAAATAAAGGTTCAAACAAACCACCGTTTGCATCAAAACAAGCTGCATATAAAATAGTATCTTCTGTTTTGAAGTAATCAGAGATTGCTGCTTCCAATTGCTTGTGAAGATCTTGAGTACCACAAATAAAACGGACTGAAGACATTCCGTATCCATGAGAATCCATGGCAGCTTTGGCTGCTTCAATCAAGCGTTTGTTGTCAGAAAGACCCAGATAATTGTTCGCACAAAAGTTTAAAACATCGCTTCCAGCATTTACCTTAATGTCGGCACGCTGCGGAGTGGTAATAATTCTTTCATTCTTGTACAAGCCGGCTGCCTGGATGTTTGCCAGTTCTGCAGCTAAGAAATCCTTAAATTTTCCGTACATGATAATATATATTTAATGGTTCTAGATTAAGATACCGTAAAGAAACAAATATTTTTTATTTGAATCTTGCGGAAAAAGTTTTGTTTTTGACTAAACGAAACAAAGTTCTTATTTTTTTTTGAGAAACAGGCGAAAAAAATCAAGAAAATCATGTAAAAACAATTTTTATTCTTCTACCTTTGTTCGCAGATAACTTAAATCTCAAATGTAAAATGAAGAATATATTAATTATTGGTTCAACCGGACAAATCGGTTCTGAACTAACCATGAAGTTGAGAGGTATTTATGGCGGAGCAAATGTAGTTGCAGGATATATTCCGGGAGCAGAACCTAAAGGCGAATTATTAGAGTCGGGACCTTCTGCCATTGTTGATATTACAAACGAACAACAGATCGCAGAAACCGTTTCTCGTTATAAGGTTGATACTATATATAATCTGGCGGCTTTATTATCTGCTGTTGCAGAAGCCAAGCCTCAGTTGGCATGGAAGATCGGTATGGGCGGATTATTCAATGTATTGGAAGTAGCTCGTGAAATGCATTGTGCCGTATTTACTCCGAGTTCAATTGGTGTTTTCGGTAATAATACTCCGAAAGACAAGACTCCTCAGGATACAATCCGTAATCCGAGAACTATGTATGGTGTAACGAAAGTTTCCGGAGAGTTATTGAGTGATTATTATAATATCCGTTTTGGTGTGGATACTCGTTCAGTTCGTTTCCCGGGTTTGATTTCTTATGTAACACCTCCGGGTGGTGGAACAACCGACTATGCTGTTGATATTTATTATTCTGCAGTTAGAGGTGAAACATTCAAATGTCCGATCGCTGCCGGTACATTTATGGATATGATGTATATGCCGGATGGTTTGCGTGCTGCTATTGAGATCATGGAAGCCGACGCTTCGAAGTTTGTACATCGTAATTCATTCAACATTGCATCTATGAGCTTTGATCCGGAAATCATTTATAACAGCATCAAGAAATATTTACCGGATTTCAAGATGGAATATGCTGTAGATCCGTTGCGTCAGTCTATTGCTGAATCATGGCCTAACTCATTGGACGATACTTGTGCCCGTGAAGAATGGGGTTGGAAGCCGGAATATGATTTGGATTCTATGACTCGCGATATGTTGGCCAAGTTAAAAGAACGTTTGGTTGATGCTAAGAAATAAATAGGACTATATATTTAATTCTTGATCTATATTGGGGAATTGAGTTGACTTCAGAAACTCAATTCCCGAATTCCTTTTTAGTGGTAACTTTTTCTGATTACTCCTTGATTTTTATGAGTAAAGGGAAGGCCTCTTCCTTATTTCTTTTAACTTTGCGTTTACAACATTCTTTTGGCTTATGAGTATAGAATTATTTCACCAGATATTGATCGGTTTTTCAGCTGTCGGGTTGCTTGTTTTTATTGCACTGTTTTTTGTGAAAGCAGGTTATGGCATGTTCAGAACAGCGCAATGGGGATTTTCTATCCCGAATAAAATAGGCTGGTTGCTGATGGAAGCTCCTGTCTTTTTCGTCATGCTAATCTTGTGGCTTCAGAGTGACCGGTCTGTTTTGTCTGTTCCTTTCCTCTTTTTTCTCTTGTTTGAATTGCATTATTTCCAGCGTTCTTTTGTCTTTCCTTTTCTGATGAAGGGAAAGAGCCGGATGCCTGTTGCCATCATGCTGATGGGTGTGGTATTTAATTTGCTGAATGGATATATTCAGGGAGAATGGCTTTTCTTTTTGGCTCCGGAAGATTTGTATTCGTCGGCTTATTTATGCCGGATTAATTGCTGGATAGGAATTTTGGTCTTCTTCCTGGGAATGGGAATCAACTGGCATTCTGATTATGTGATCCGCCATTTGCGTCAGCCGGGCGACACCCGGCATTATTTGCCGGAGAAAGGGTTGTATCATTGGGTAACATCCGGGAATTACTTCGGTGAATTGTTGGAATGGACCGGATTTGCTTTGGCTACTGCTTCGCCGGCTGCCTGGGTATTTGTTTGGTGGACGTTTGCCAATTTGGCTCCCCGGGCATATGCCATTCGCCAGAAATACTGTGAAGAATTTGGCGTGGAAGCTGTCGGAAAACGGAAATGTTTAATACCTTATATATTCTAATATGACTTCGATATTATTTACACCCGGAAAGATAGGGCCGCTGACCGTGCGTAACCGGACGATTCGTTCGGCAGCGTTTGAAAGTATGTGTCCGGGAAATGTTCCTTCCAAAGAATTATTGGATTATCATCATTCGGTAGCGGCTGGTGGTGTCGGAATGACAACGGTAGCTTATGCTGCAGTGACACGCAGTGGTTTGTCTTTCGATCGTCAGTTATGGATGCGTCCGGAGATTGTTCCTGGCTTGAGAAAGGTGACGGATGCAGTACACAAGGAAGGTGCTGCTGCCAGCATTCAGTTGGGACATTGCGGAAATATGTCGCATAAAAGTATTTGTGGCGAAACACCGGTCGGTGCTTCTACCGGATTCAATTTATATTCTCCGACTTTTGTTCGTGGCTTGCGGAAAGACGAACTTCCCGCCATGGCGAAGGAATTCGGTAATGCCGTGCGTCTGGCACGCGAGAGTGGCTTTGATGCTGTTGAGATACATGCCGGACATGGATATCTGATCAGTCAGTTCCTGTCGCCTTATACCAATCATCGGAAAGATGAGTTTGGCGGTTTGTTGGAAAACCGGATGCGTTTTATGGATATGGTAATGGAAGAAGTAATGAAGGCTGCCGGGAATGATTTGGCTGTCTTGGTGAAGATGAACATGCGCGACGGCTTTAAAGGAGGTATGGAATTGGACGAAACGTTGCAGGTGGCTCGCCGGCTGAAAGAAGACGGAGCTCATGCATTGGTATTGAGTGGCGGATTCGTAAGTAAGGCTCCTATGTATGTCATGCGTGGAGCTATGCCGATCAAGACGATGACTCATTATATGGATTGCTGGTGGCTGAAATGGGGCGTCCGGATGGTGGGTAAATGGATGATTCCGACCGTACCTTTCAAAGAAGCTTATTTCTTGGACGATGCTTTGCTGTTTCAGCGGGAAGTTCCGGGTATTCCGTTGGTTTATGTCGGTGGTCTGGTGTCCCGAAAGAAGATAGAAGAAGTGTTGTCGTTGGGCTTTCCTTTTGTGCAAATGGGCCGGGCCTTGCTGAATACGCCTGATTTGGTCAATCGGATGAAGGCAGAAGAAGATTATTGTTGTGATTGCGGTCACAGTAACTTCTGTATTGCCCGTATGTACACATTGGATATGGCCTGTCATAAGCATCTGAAGGAGAAAATCCCAACTAGCCTGCAAAAGGAAATCGAACGCTTGGAGGAGGAAGCCCGGTCATGAAAGGTCGTGCCGTCATTACGGGTGCCGATGGAGGCATGGGTTCTGAGATTACAAAGGCTGTTGCCCAGGCAGGTTATGAAGTCATTATGCTTTGTTCCAGTCTGGAGGCCGGAACGATCCGCCGGAATCAGATAGCGCAGGAGACAGGTAATCAGGATATACAGGTTCGGCAGGTGGATTTGTCGATCATGAGTTCGGTCATGGCCGTAGCAGATAGCTTACTGGCTGATGGGAAACCAATTGCTTTGCTGATGAATAATGCCGGAACCATGTGTACGCATTTTCAGCAAACACTCGACGGACTGGAATATACCGTGGCAGTAAATTATGTGGCTCCTTATCTTTTGTCGCGTAAGCTGTTGCCTTTGATGCAAGCCGGTTCCCGGATTGTCTGCATGGTCTCTTGTACGTATGCCATCGGTCAGATTACGCCTGAGTTTTTCACTCGTGGGAAGAAAGGAGAGTTCTGGCGTATTCCGATATACAGCAATACGAAATTAGCGCTTTGGCTTTTTGTACGTAAGCTGGCTTTGGAAGTAGCTTCGCGGGGTATTTGGGTCGGAGCTTCCGATCCGGGTATCGTTTCGACGAATATTATCCGGATGGATATGTGGTTTGATCCGTTGACGGATCTCTTCTTCCGTCCGTTTATCCGCACACCGAAGCAAGGAGCGGCTACGGCTGTTCATTTGTTGTTAGACGGACTTCCGATGTCGGAAACAGGACAAATGTATGCTTCCTGCAAGCAACGTCGTCTGAAACCTGTTTACTTGAATCATCCGCAAATGGATTCTCTGTGGAACGATACGGCAGATTATCTGGCAAAGCATTCCGGCATTCGCTTTTAATCTGGGTAGATATTTGTAAAAGTATCTATGCAGCGATTGCCGGAAATGATGAGCTTGAGAAGAGGATTTTGGGATTATTGTTTACCTAATTTAGATACTCCTTGAAAGAACATGGAGATTGCCATTAAGAAAGACATACAGATTAATGGAAGTCCAACTGTTAGGAGTTGAATGGCTCTCGCTTCTGTTCCTAAAGGATATTGATTATATTCCTGGAAGAATAGGACGAGATAAATAAAAGAGGTAAATATTAATACTAATCCGAGAAGCCAACGAATCCAAGCGAATTGATGTACGATTTGCATAATCATAGTAATGCTCAAAACAAAGAAAGCTATAAAAATTATTGTTGTTCCGGTATCTTCCCAGTTATGGGTAATAGATGAATAGATTCCGTCTGCGGTAGCAATGGCAAATAAAACTAAGAACCATGTTTCTGGAAGAATGCGGAATAGCTTTTTTAGTTTGTCTTTTGTCGTGTTCATGATGTGTAAAGTGTTTATTTATTAGTGATTGTATAAGGATAACGCAAAGAAATAGTTATTTATTGCTTCAGAGTATTTTTATTTTTTGGTTTTTATTTATAGCTAAACTAAGGATATAAAAGTCCAAAAATAAGTAGTGATTTTATATTCGCCCTCGGCGAATATATATTCATCGGCGGCGAACATGTATTCGCTGGGGGCGAATATATATTTGTCGGGGGCGAATAATTTTTATCTGCCATGCTCTTCGGTTTTTGTAAACAGGTTTACAAAGATTCTGCCGTATTCTCTCTGAATAAATCCTCGGATTTTATAGAAGGAACATCTGTTATCTCCGGATTTTCTCCTTATCTTTGTTCAGAAATTAAAAAGAAAGAAATATGGATTCAATCAGGCATATATTCCGTATCGGTCATGGTCCGTCGAGTAGCCATACGATGGGACCGATGCGCGCCGCCGAGATGTTTCTGAAGAAAAATCCTTCGGCAGCAAGGTTTGAAGTAACTTTATACGGTAGTCTGGCAGCTACCGGAAAAGGTCACATGACGGATGCCGCCATTTTAGGTGTGCTTTCGCCGGTGACTAAGACTGATATCATTTGGAAGCCCAAAGAATTTCTGGCTTTTCATCCGAACGGTATGTTGTTCGAAGCCTTTGATGCCAACGGAAACAAGCAGGATTCATGGACGATTTACAGCATTGGCGGTGGTACGCTGGCCAATGAAACGTATAATGAAAAGACGGATACGGAAGAGTATCCGATGCACAATATCCGTGATATTCAGGCTTGGTGTGAGAAAAGCGGGTATTCGTATTGGGAATATGTAGAACAATGCGAAGGCTCCGGTATCTGGGATTATCTGGCTGAAGTATGGGAAGTGATGCAAGAAGCCGTTCGTCGTGGTCTGGAAGCCGAAGGCATTTTGCCCGGAGGTCTGGGAATCCGCCGAAAAGCTTCTGATTATATGATCCGTGCCCGTGGCTATGGAAGTAGTATCAAAAGTAGGGGATTGGTATATGCCTATGCATTGGCTGTCTCTGAAGAAAATGCTTGTGGTGGAAAAATCGTAACAGCTCCGACCTGTGGTTCGTGTGGAGTTATGCCGGCAGTATTATATCATCTGAAAGAAACACGTGAGTTTCGCGATTCGCGTATTCTGCGAGCTTTGGCAACGGCCGGTTTGTTTGGAAATGTTGTCAAGACCAATGCTTCCATTTCCGGTGCCGAAGTAGGTTGTCAAGGCGAAGTTGGAGTTGCGTGTGCCATGGCAGCGGCAGCAGCCAGTCAGTTGTTTGGTGGAACACCTGCCCAGATTGAATATGCGGCCGAAATGGGATTGGAACATCACTTGGGACTAACGTGTGATCCGGTATGCGGTTTGGTGCAGATTCCTTGTATCGAACGGAATGCGTTTGCAGCAGCCCGTGCGTTGGATGCGAATACTTTCTCGAACTTCTCGGATGGAAGACACCGGGTAAGCTTCGATCAGGTAGTAGAAGTCATGCGGCAAACCGGTAACGATCTGCCCAGCTTGTACAAAGAAACGGCTGAAGGTGGTTTGGCTATCAAATACGACGCTCATCAATAATAATAACAATAAATATGAACAAATTAATTCTGAAGACCTCTGTGTTATCTCTTTCTGCTCTTTTCCTGGCTGCTTGCGGGCAGACAAAGAAAGAGCAACCCGCCGAAGAAGTATTAGCTAAAAGCGGGAATCCGGTGTTTGAAGGCTGGTATGCCGATCCGGAAGGAATCGTTTATGGTGATATGTATTGGATTTACCCGACGTATAGCGACCGGTATGAGTTACAGACACATTTCGATTGCTTCTCTTCCAAAGATTTGGTTAATTGGACCAAACATGAATCTATTCTGGATACAACGGAAGTGAAGTGGGCCAAGCGGGCGATGTGGGCACCGGCTGTTATCAGTAAAGACGGGAAATATTATCTTTTCTTCGGGGCAAATGATGTGCATGAAGGCGAAGTTGGCGGTATTGGCGTTGCCGTTGCCGATCGTCCTGAAGGACCCTATAAAGATTTGCTGGGAAAACCGTTGATCAATGAGATTGTAAACGGAGCACAACCTATCGACCAGTTTGTCTTCCAGGATAACGGAACTTATTATATGTACTACGGAGGCTGGCGTCATTGCAACCTGGTAAAACTGAAAGATGATTTTACCGGTCTTGAACCTTTCGAGGATGGAGAAATCTATAAGGAAGTAACGCCCGAAGGATACGTGGAAGGTCCGTTTATGTTTAAGAAGAATGGCAAGTATTACTTCATGTGGAGTGAAGGAGGCTGGACGGGTCCGGATTATTCGGTAGCGTATGCGATTGCTGATTCTCCGTTCGGACCATTCGAACGCTTGGGTAAAATCTTGCAGCGAGATCCCGAAGTTGCTACCGGAGCCGGTCATCATTCGGTGATTCAGGTGCCGGGAACGGAAGAATATTATATTGTTTATCACCGTCGCCCGTTGGGAGATAAGGAAGGAAATCATCGTGTGACTTGTATCGATCGGATGACGTTCGACGAACAAGGACATATCAATCCGGTGAAAATAACTTTCGAGGGCGTAGAAGCACGGCCTATTCGTTAATCAGGATAAACCATTTATTATGGTAAGGATTTATACGCGAGGTGGCGATAAAGGGAAGACTGGTATTCATGGTGGCGAGCGGGTTGATAAGGATGATATCCGGATCGAAGCGAACGGCACGCTGGATGAATTGAATGCCTTGTTGGGAATTGTCCGGACTTTCCTTCCTGCTGATCATGAATGGCAGAAACTGCTGGGACATATTCAGCGGGAAATGATGGTTGTTATGTCGCATGTAGCAACGCCTTCTGCCTTGCGTATGAAGAATCCGAATCCACTTCCGGAAGGATTGGCTGCTTATTGCGAGGAACAGATCGACCATCTGACTGCCCAGATGAAGGAAACTTCGTACTTTGTCTTGCCGGGAGGAACACCCGTTGCTGCTCATTTGCAATGGGCTCGTACCGTAGCCCGGCGTGCAGAACGCCGTCTGTGGACGTTGAATAAACAGGACGAAGTTCCGCCTTGTCTGTTGCAATTCATCAATCGTCTGTCGGATCTGTTGTTTGTGATGGCACGCTATGAAATGTTCAGTCAGGGAGAAGCAGAAGAAAGATGGAAAGACTTTCTTTACAAAAGACGTAAGTAAGCTGGAATAACAGAACAAATTGAAAGGCAAAAGCGGGGGAGATTAGAAATATTTTCCCTACTTTTGCCTTTGTAATGTATAAATATAATTTGAAATGAAGAACACTCCGATAGATTATCAGGTAGCACAGGAAGTCATCGATAGCTACCATTTGCCAGATTTCGGTAAAGCCACCATCCGTGAAGTCGTGGCTATCTCCAACGAATTGGAAGAACGGACAGGCCAAGAGTTTGTCCATATGGAAATGGGTGTACCGGGTTTGAAGCCGGCACAAGTAGGCGTGGATGCCGAAATCAAGGCCTTGCAAGCAGGTATTGCTTCGATTTATCCCAATATTAACGGACTGCCCGAACTGAAAGAGCAGGCTTCCCGTTTTATCAAAGCCTTCATCAATGTGGATGTATCTCCGGAAGGATGCGTGCCGGTAACAGGCTCGATGCAGGGAACATATGCCTCTTTTCTTACTTGCGGGCAATGTAATCCCGAAGAGAAAGATACCATTCTCTTTATAGATCCGGGTTTTCCGGTACAGAAGCAGCAGATTACGGTGATGGGATATAAGTATGCTTCCTTTGATGTCTATGATTATCGCGGAGAAAAGTTGCGTGATATATTGGAATCCTTCCTGAGTAAAGGAAATATTGCGGCTCTTATTTATTCCAATCCCAACAATCCGGCTTGGTTCTGTCTGACTGATGATGAATTGAAGATTATTGCCGAAATGGCCAATAAGTATGATGTCATTGTCATAGAAGACTTGGCATACTTTGCCATGGATTTCCGCAAGAACTTGGGTACACCGTTTGAACCACCTTACCAGCCGACGATTGCCCGTTATACCGATTATTATATTCTTCAGATATCCGGCTCGAAAGCTTTTAGTTATGCCGGACAACGTATCGGTGTGACCGCTATTTCCGATAAATTATATCATCGGGCTTATCCGGGATTCAAGCAGCGTTATGGCGGTGGAACCTTTGGTACGGTTTATATTCACCGAGTACTGTATGCGCTTTCTTCAGGAACAAGCCATTCTGCCCAGTATGCTTTGGCTGCTATGTTCAAGGCGGCAGCAGACGGTACGTTTGATTTCGTCTCTGAAATAAAGGAATATGGCCGGCGTGCTGCACGCATCAAGAAGATATTTACCGATCATGGTTTCAAGATTGTCTACGACCATGATTTGGATCAGCCGATAGCCGATGGCTTTTACTTTACCATTGCTTATCCGGGTATGACTGGTTCGGAACTGATGAAGGAGTTGATGTATTATGGAGTCAGTGCCATTTCACTCGGAACAACCGGTAGCCGTCAGGAAGGTTTGCGGGCTTGTGTTTCTTTCATCAAAGATCATCAGTATGATTTATTGGATGAACGTTTGAAGATCTTTGAAGAGAATCATCCGCTGGCAGGGAAGAATGAAGGATGAATGCCAATGAAATTCAACAGGTGTTGTAAACAATAAAAGCAAAGAGAGTAATCATTCCGCTGATTACTCTCTTTGCTTTTATTATAATTTCTCTATTTCTTTCAGCCAAAGAGTCGCGGCGGCATCGCTAGGCATGCGCCAATCTCCACGAGGGGAAAGACTGATACTTCCTACTTTCGGGCCGTCGGGTAGACAACTGCGCTTAAACTGCTGCTGGAAGAAACGACGGAAGAATGTATATAACCATTTCTTTATCGTTTCGTCCGAATAAGCTCCGCGGAATGCTTCTTGAGCCAGATAGTAAATTTTGGCAGGCGTTGCGCCAAAACGGATGAAATGATAGAGGAAGAAATCATGCAATTCATAAGGTCCTACCAGATCTTCTGTTTTCTGCTTGATATTTCCCTGTTCGTCTGCCGGAATCAGTTCCGGACTGATGGGCGTATCCAGGATGTCGAGTAATGTTTCTTTAGAATCTTCATCAACCCGGTTGTGTGCGACCCATTCAACCAAGTATTTTACTAATGTCTTCGGGATGCTTCCGTTAACACCATACATCGACATGTGATCACCGTTATAGGTAGCCCAGCCTAAGGCCAGCTCCGATAAATCGCCCGTACCGATTACCAGACCATTTTCCTTATTCGCTACGTCCATCAGAATTTGTGTACGTTCGCGGGCCTGACTGTTTTCATACGTAACATCATGTAGATTGGCATCGTGGTGAATATCCTGGAAGTGCTGCATACATGCTTCTTTGATGGATATTTCCCGGAAAGTAACACCCAAAGAATGAATCAGACTGACAGCATTACGATAGGTTCGTCCTGTGGTACCGAATCCAGGCATGGTAATTCCAATGATGCGGTTACGCGGAATCTTAAGTAAGTCGAATGTCATGACGGTTACCAAAAGCGCCAGTGTCGAATCCAGTCCACCGGAAATACCGACAACTGCCGTCTTGGCATGCGCATGTACGATTCGTTTAGCCAGACCGGCTGTTTGTATCTGGAAGATTTCTTCACAGCGTTCGCGTAAAGCGGCTCCTTCAGGAGTGAATGGATGCGGATCAATGGTTCTGGATAGCATGTTGGCTGTCTCTTTCCGGTATTCCGGCAATATGAATTCCAGTTCAAATCCCCGATCCGTATCTTTGGCTAAACAACCTTCCGAGAAAGAGGTGGATACGAGACGGTCGTGATACAAATATTCGACGTCGATATCGGAGATGATTAATTGCTCATCCAATGAGAATCGTTTGGATTCAGCCAGAATAACTCCGTTTTCTGCAATTAAAGCACTGCCCGAGAAAACCAAGTCGGTTGTCGATTCGCCGAAACCACTTGATGCATACACATAACCGCAGATACAACGTGCTGATTGCTGGGCTACGAGTTGTTTACGATAGGCATGTTTGCCGATCAATTCGTTGCTGGCTGACAGATTCACAATGATATTGGCTCCCAACATTGCCAATTCGGAACTGGGAGGAACAGGCATCCACAAGTCTTCACAGATTTCTACGCCGACAGCTACATCATTTGCAATGATGATCATTTGCTTTTGTAGCGGATAGAAATGATCGCCGATCTCAACAAAATCATTATCCAGGTCATTGGCCGAAGTGAACCAACGTTTCTCTTGAAACTCTTTGTAGTTTGGCAGATAGGTTTTCGGTACAACTCCGAGGATTTTACCTTCCTGTATGGCAATGGCCGCATTGATCAGCTTGTTGTCTGTCCGCAACGGAGCGCCGACAAATGCCAAAAGAGGTAAGTCTGCCGTATTTTCGGCTAACTGGAGTAAGGCATTTTCCGCACTGTTCAACAGAAGATCTTGTTGGAACAAGTCCAGGCAAGTATAACCTGTGACCGATAATTCCGGGAAGACGATGATTTGTACGCCTTTATCGGCCGCCTTACGCATCATCTTCTCCATTTGTGTGATATTATAGATGCAATCAGCCACTTGTATATTAGGAACAGCTGCTGCAACCTTTACAAATCCGTAATTCATCCTATAATTGTATTAAAGTAGAACACAAAAGTACTGTTTTTTCTGGTTATCTTTGCAATGATTATTTTACATATTCTACTTTTATAAGCACAGTTTGGTGGTAACAGAAGCTATTCATCGGATAAGTAGAAAATCGAAGAGTTTTTTAAGTGACAGACTTTCTCTTAAATACTGTTCAGCAAGTGGATTATTAATTAAATGAAAAGATAAATATGGAGATGAAAGAACAATTGGCATATCCTAAAGAGCGGATCCGTTATGCGGTTCTGTCGTTTTTTCTTGCACAAGGATTATGCTTTTCGAGTTGGGCAAGCCGGATTCCGGATGTGAAGGCGATGTTTGATGTGTATGATGTGTTTTATTGGGGATTGGTTTTGTTCCTGATACCGGTGGGAAAGTTTGTAGCTATTCCTTTGGCCGGATTTCTGGTTTCCCGATTAGGTAGTCGGATTATGGTGCAGGCAAGTGTGTTTGGATATGCGTTGTCTTTGTTCTTGATAGGAGCTGTTTCCTCTATTTATGCGTTGGGAGCTTGTCTTTTCTTTTTTGGTGTATTTTGGAATATGTGCGATATATCGTTGAATACACAAGGTATTGTTATAGAACGTCTGTTCGGGCGGACAATTATGGCTTCCTTCCATGGCGGTTGGAGTTTGGCTGCTTGTCTGGGAGCCGTTATCGGATTCTTTATGATTATGGCTGGTGTTCCTCCTTTTATCCATTTCTCTGTTTCTGCCTTGTTAATCCTATTGATTATTCTTTGTGGCAGACGTTATTTGCAGGATGATCGAGTTCGTCAATTTGAAGAAGTGGAAGTTAAGGAAGAAAAGGGGCAGAAAGAAACTCCCGCTTTATTAAGCTTTATCCGCAAACCGGAACTGATCCTGATTCAATTCGGTTTAGCTGGTTTGTTCGGATTAATAGTTGAAAGTGCGATGTTCGACTGGAGTGGCCTTTACTTTGAATCCGTATTGCAAGTTCCTAAATCACTTCAAATCGGATTCTTGGTATTTATGGTGATGATGACGGTCGGACGTTTCTTGGCAAATTGGGCGTATGGTCGCTTGGGCAAGCAGCGAGTCTTGCAATTAGCCGGAGCCTTTATATTCATTGGTTTCTTTGTATCGGCATTATTAGGCGGTGTATTCGACAATATGATTCTGAAAGTAGTTGTCAATTCATTGGGCTTTATGTTGGTTGGATTAGGCATTTCCTGTGTTGTGCCTACTATTTATAGTTTGGTAGGAGCGAAGTCTCATACTCCGGTTGGAATAGCTTTGACTATTTTGTCCAGCATTAGTTTTGTTGGATCTCTTGTCGCTCCGGTATTAATTGGTGCTATTTCCAAAGCTTTTGATTTGGAATATGCTTATTTGGTTGTTGGGGTATTAGGACTTTGTCTCTTCCTGATGACTACCTATTGTAAGGCTTTCCGTGAGTAATAAAGAAAGTTGCTGAATCATTCACTGGTATAATAAATCCCCTAAAAGTAGCTGTTTGCTTGTTTGCCGGTTACTTTTAGGGGATTTTTATATTTATAGATTCATGGATGATTGGGTAGTCTTGAGTATTTTCGCCAAAGAGAATTTTCGGTTTAAAGCTCGTAATGTACAAATGAAAGAGCCTAATGAACCTATTATAAATACAAGTCCGGTTGAAATCAGAATGTTCCCCAATCCGACAAGAGGAGAAACCAGTCCGCCGAAAGCGAAACCTAAAGCACCTAATAAGGCAGAAGCAATACCTGCATTAGACCGGGCACTATCCATTGCCAATGTATTGGAGGCTGTGAACGTTAAACCTAACATGAGTAGCAAACCAATGAGTAAGGTTTCATATACCCAAAAGTTGCAATTGGAATAAAAGGCGATAAATAAACAAACAGAAGCTAATACCATGCCTATACTTCCGGTATATAATGCTTGTTCCGGATGTCTGAATTTAGCTGCTGAAGCGGCAGCTATGCCAATTGCAATTGCGTTGATACCAAAGCAGACGCTGAACATAAATGGAGAGAATCCATAATGCTGTTGCATGATGAAGGGGGAAGAAGCAATGTTGGCAAACAGAACACTCTGTGCAAAGCCACTTTGAAGAATATAACAGACGTAACTGCGATTGTGAAGTACTGTAATTAAACCGTGATAGACATCAATCCATTTGGTCTTTCCCCGTTTCTCGGCCGGTAGTGTGTCATTAAAATGAATACTTCCGGCAAGTAATAAGATTCCGATGAGAAACAGTACCCAGAAGATACCTTGCCAGCCTGTTATATCGGCCATTGTTCCTCCAAGAATTGGAGCAGCCACCGGAGCTATTCCGTTAATGGCTCCGATAATGGCCAGCATTTTGGCCAATTCTTTTCCGCTGTATTTATCAGCCGCGATGGATCGGGAAATAACAATTCCACCGGCTCCGGCTATTCCTTGAATAAGTCTCCAGCCAACAAATTGGATGATGTTTGGAGAATAAATACATCCGATAGTGGATATCAGGAATAAGCTTAGTGCACTGATAAGCGGAAATCTTCTGCCATATTTATCGCTGAAAGGACCGAATAATAGTTGTCCGACAGCCAGTCCGATCATACTGGTCGTTAATCCAAGTTGGATGAATGATGAACTTGTATTGAAAAACTGTGACATGGCGGGCAATGTCGGTAAATACATATCCGTGACGAAAGGCCCGAAAGCTGTAAGTATTCCTAAAAAGATAAGAATGAATAGTTTTGAATTTCTTCTTGTACCCATTGTTGATTTTTATTTTGCGGCAAAATTAGAGAATCTGTTACAGTCTTTTTGTTTCGTTTGTTCTACAGAATTTTTCATAATCGGAATAAAATACTTCTGAATATGGTTGAAAAGGCTTATTTTTGTTTCATAAAATTCCAAGCTCGATGGATCTTGCTAAACTGACATCTCTTTCTTCCATTTATTATGAAGAGACAAATCTGGATTTTCTTCGTCCGTTACCACAGATGTTTTCCTGTGGTGTTCAAATGATTTGTACTCAAGGCGAGGCGCTTGTCTCGACAGGTGCACAGCATTTCTCTTTAAAGCCGATGTGTGAGTTGATTTTTTGGAACGGAAGTATTATGCATCTTCTGGATTCATCGGCAGATTTTAAAGTCCGTTTGCTACTTTATCCTCAATCGTTATTTTGGAAAGTCGCTGTTTCGTTGGATACGACTTATTTCAATTATATGCGCGAATTCCCTTATTTTGAACATGGAAAAGACGGACATACAGAAAGTTGGAAGTCGGTTAATTTATGGATGGATATGGCAGAAATGTTATTTTCCGGAAAATCGGGCCCTTTTGTCGAGAGATTGTCTGAGAATTATTTGCAAAGTATGCTGATGTGGATTTTTTCATCTATTCCGGGACAGTATATTTCTGCCACAGAATCTTATACCAGAAAGCAAATGCTCTTTCATCGTTTCATGCATTTGGTACATGAATATGCACTCAAAGAGCATCAAGTCTCTTTTTATGCGGAAAAGCTTTGTATATCGCCTCGTTATTTATGTACGATCACGGCTACGTATTCGCAAGGGAAAACTCCCAAACAATTAATTGACGAGCAGTTATCTGCCGAAGTAATGGTGCAGTTAAATAACCTGGATTTATCGTTGTCTGAAATAGCCAGTATATGCAGTTTCCCTGATTCTTCCTATTTAAGCCGCTTTTTCAAGAAAATAATGGGCATATCGCCCAATGAATACCGGCTGAAAAGAATTTCCGGAAGTGAACTTTGAGCAGACATTTGTATTTATGAAAAGTAAAGAATTGTTTTATTCTCTCGATTATTATTTCTATTTTTGCAAGTCATTAAGGCGTGAGTTATTGTTTTTAGGTATATAAGGTAACTCATTCAGGAAAGAGAATATAGAAAAACTTAAATAACGATGAACATATCTTACAACTGGCTGAAAGAATATCTTGATTTCGATTTACAGCCTGAAGAAGTAGCAGATGCCCTGACTTCCATTGGTCTGGAAACGGGCGGTATTGAAGAAGTGCAGACCATCAAAGGTGGCTTGGAAGGACTGGTAATCGGCGAAGTACTTACCTGTGAGGCTCATCCCAATTCAGATCATTTACATGTGACAACAGTTAATGTGGGTAGCGGTGAACCGTTACAGATCGTTTGTGGTGCGCCGAATGTTGCTGCCGGTCAGAAAGTCGTAGTAGCCGTTAATGGAACCAAGTTATACGATGGTGATAAGGAATTTACCATTAAGCGGTCTAAACTGCGTGGTGTAGAGTCGAATGGTATGATCTGTGCAGAAGACGAAATAGGCGTTGGTACCGATCATTCGGGCATTATTGTATTGCCGGCTGATGCCGTTGTAGGAACTCCTGCTAAAGAATACTATAATATAAAGAGCGATTATGTATTGGAAGTGGACATTACACCGAACCGTGTGGATGCTACTTCTCATTTTGGTGTTGCTCGTGACTTGGCTGCTTATCTGAAGCAAAACGGAAAGCCGTCTGCATTGAAACGTCCTTCTGTGGATGCTTTCCAGATTGACGATCAAACTCCGGCCATTCAGGTAGAAGTAGTGAATACAGAAGCTTGCTTGCGTTATTCAGGTGTAACGATAAAAGGTGTGACCGTCAAAGAAAGTCCGGAATGGTTGCAAAACAAACTGCGTACAATTGGTCTGCGTCCAATCAATAACGTGGTGGATATAACGAATTATATCTTGCATGGTATGGGACAACCGTTGCATTCATTTGATGCAGGTAAAATAAAAGGTGGTAAAGTTATCGTTAAGTCTGCCGAAGAAGGACAGAAGTTTGTTACCCTTGACGGTGTAGAACGCACTTTGACAGCTCGCGATCTGATGATTTGTAACGCCGAAGAGCCTATGTGTATTGCCGGTGTATTCGGTGGTTTGGAATCAGGTGTTACTGAGAATACAACAGATGTATTCTTGGAATCAGCTACTTTCCATCCTACATGGATTCGTAAGAGTGCACGCCGTTTCGGTTTGAATACTGATGCTTCTTTCCGTTATGAACGTGGTTTGGATCCGAATGTAACAGTTTATATCTTGAAATATGCGGCTTTGCTGGTAAAAGAACTGGCTGGCGGAACTATTACAGGCGATATTCAGGATATTTATCCGACAGTATTTAATCCGTATCAGGTAAATATTACTTATGATAAGATCAATTCTCTGACAGGAAAGGTTATTCCGGTAGAAACTGTGAAGAGTATTCTGGAGAGTCTGGAAATGAAGATTACGAACGAAACAGCCGAAGGTTTAAGCTTGGAAGTTCCGGTTTATCGTATCGATGTTCAGCGTGATGTAGATGTTATCGAAGATATTCTGCGTATTTATGGTTATAATAACATCGAGTTTAGCGATCATGTCAAATCAAATCTGAGCTATCAGACACCGACTGATCATAGCTATAAGATGCAGAATCTGATTTCTGAGCAATTGTGTGGTTGTGGTTTCAATGAAATCCTGAATAACTCATTGACTCGTTCGGCTTATTATGATAAGTTGACTACGTATCCGGCTGATCATTGTGTGATGCTGATGAATCCGTTGAGTGCGGACTTGAATTGTATGCGTCAGACATTGTTGTTCGGTGGTTTGGAAAGCGTAGAACACAACATGAAGCGTAAGAATGGAAATATCCGCTTCTTTGAGTTCGGTAACTGTTACGATTATAATAAGGAAAACAAGAAAGAAGATCAGGCTTTGGGTGAATTCAGTGAAGATTACCGCTTAGCTTTGTGGTTGTGTGGTAACCGTGTTGAAAACAATTGGGCTCATCCGAACGAGAAGTCGTCTGTATACGAACTGAAAGCTTACGTAGAAAATATGCTGGTCCGCTTGGGTGTGAACCTGAAGAAGGTGATCTTCGGTAACCTGACAAATGATATTTATGACGCTGCTTTGAGTATCACAACGCAATCCGGCAAGCAACTGGGAACAATGGGTATCGTTAGCCATAAGATTTGTAAGGCTATGGATATTGATACCGAAGTTTACTTTGCCGAATTCTCTTGGAACGCGTTGATGAAGGAAACGAAGAAGAACAAAGTAACTTATACGGATTTGTCGAAGTTCCCGGCTGTTAAGCGTGATTTGGCTTTGCTGTTGGATAAGGCTGTTCAGTTTGCCGAAATCCAGAAGATTGCACAGGAAAGCGAACGTAAGCTGTTGAAGGATGTGACTTTGTTTGATGTTTATGAAGGAAAGAATTTGCCGGCAGGAAAGAAATCGTATGCGGTTAGCTTCTATTTGCAGGATGAAACAAAGACATTGAACGATAAGCAGATTGATGCCATCATGAAGAAGATCCAGACTAACCTGGAACAGAAGCTGGGTGCACAGCTGCGATAATGGGATGAAATAAGGACTATATTAAAAATAATAATAAAACAATAACATAGTATGGGAAGAGCGTTTGAGTTCCGTAAAGCAAGAAAGTTTAAACGTTGGGGCAATATGGCCCGTGTATTTACAAAACTGGGTAAGGAAATCACCATTTGTGCTAAACAAGGTGGTCCGGAACCAGAAAACAATCCGCGTTTGCGTGTCTTGATGCAGACAGCCAAGAAGGAAAACATGCCGAAGGAAAACGTGGAAAGAGCTATCAAGCGTGCTGTATCAAAAGACTTCACTGATTATAAGGAAATGAATTACGAAGGTTACGGTCCTTTTGGTATTGCCATCTTCGTAGAAACAGCTACAGATAATACAACACGTACGGTAGCCAATGTACGTAGTTACTTCAACAAATGTGGCGGTTCGTTAGGTACAACAGGTAGCTTGGAATTCTTGTTTACTCACAAGTGTGTATTCCATATCGTGAAACCGGAAAATGTTTCTTTGGATGATTTGGAACTGGAATTGATCGACTTTGGTGTAGATGAACTGGATGTAGACGACGAAAGCAACGAAGTTGTTCTGTACGGTGAATTTGCCCAGAATGCAGCTATCCAGAAGTATTTGGAAGAAAACGGATATGAAATCACAAGTAGTGAGTTCGTTCGTATTCCGAATGATTTGAAGGAAGTAACTCCGGAACAGCGTGAAACAATCGAAAAGCTGATTGAAAAGCTGGAAGAAGACGACGATGTTCAGAATGTTTTCCATAACATGAAGGAAGACGACAGCGAGGAAGAATAATCTTTCCCGTTGATTAAGCATACGAAAGCCAGAGGTGAGCGTTCATCTCTGGCTTTTTTTGTGTCTTCATTAAAAGATGATGGTTGTTTCTTATCGAGTCAATCCAGTCAATGAATAAGAGCAATAAGAGTCAACCCTTTTTATTTATAAAGAGATTTTAAGTCAACTAAATCCGTTAAATGAGATGGCTAAATCTGATTCATAAGAGATGTTTACCGTTTCACCCGGGTGATTCGATCGTTTCACCTGGGTGGGACGATCGTACCACAAGGGTGAAACGATCATTCCACCTACGTGGAACGATAAAAAATAAACGACATTTGGATATCTTTTTGCTGAGGATCACAAAAATACCCCGCCAGAAGTCTGTTGTTTAACTTGAGGCGGGGCATTTTATGGATGTGAAAAGCCCAATGCTTTTAGATATGTTTCTTCAGGGTAAACAGGAAGCTGATGCCTTTTCCCTTTTGGCTCTTGGCCGAAATCTGCCCTTTGTGGAAAAGGACGGCATTCTTTACGATCGAAAGGCCTAATCCGGTTCCTCCCAATTTGCGACTACGGCCCTTATCGACCCGGTAGAAACGCTCAAAGATACGGTTGATATGTTCTTCTTCTACTCCGATACCGTTGTCCGAGAAGTTGAAATAATAGAATTTCTCGTCTTCTTTATAGCAGGTCAGGTTGATGGTAATATTTTCTCCTGCGTAAGCGATGGAGTTGTCGAACAGATTCCGGAAGATGGAGTAAAGCAAAGAATGATTTCCGTGAATGATTGCGTTTGGCGGCAAGCAGATTTGGGTGGAAATATGTTTCTCTTCCATCTTTTGGGCACATTCATGCTCTATTTCCTGTACCAGCTGATTGATATTAATGTCGGTCAGATCAAACATGGATCCGGCTTCATCCATCCGGTTCAAAACGGAAATATCCTGCAACAGAACCGTCAGTCGTGTACTTTGTGAGTAGCAACGTTCGATAAAGAATTTCTGTTTGTCTGCCGGCAGATCCGGATTGTTGATAATCGTTTCCAAGTATCCTTGAATACTGCTGACTGGAGTCTTCAGTTCGTGGGCGATATTCTGCGTCAATTGTCTTTTCATCCGGCTTTCTTCTTCCTGGCGGGAAATATCGTTGATCGAGATTTCGTAACTGTTGTTGAGGAACATCATACATTCAACCAGGAAAATCTTACCGCCTTTATCGATGGTGATAGTCTCACGTAAGACACGTTTATGGGCCGATCCTTTATGTTCTTCCAAGAAGTTCCGGATAGGAGCAAGCTCTTCCAGGTCCAATACTTCTTCGGCTGCGTGGATTGGCATGTCGGAAATCAGATTGGCAAACTGGATATAAAGGATGTTCGACAGGATTTCCTGTCCGTCGTCGGTAAACATTGCAAAGCCTTCCCGTGAATACTGGAAATGTTTGATGATCTTTTCCCGTTCGACCGCCAAATCGTTTTTCGCTTTTTGCTGTTTATGATATAGGGTAATGATCTGTTTCGAGATATCACCCAGTTCGTCGTTGGGGAAGATATAATCCTCGTCATCTTGTTTGACATCCCGGATGTTTCGGGCAAAGTCTCTTAATTTGGAGATCGTTTGTCCGATACTCAAGGTAAATTTAGACAACACGAAGAGGAAAATCACAACCATCAACCCCATGAAATAGATAAAATCCTTGTTGATGGCCAATACGCCTTTCACATACGGATCGTATGGTATTGCCGTCCGATAGACATAATTGTTGATATTGGAAGCGGAGTAGAAGTAACGCTTTCCGGTAGTCCGCGATTTTCGGATGGAAAAACTCTTTTTAGTCAGTCGCGCGTTATGTACTTCGCTTCGGTCGTTATGATTCTCAAAGATATCATTCCCGCTGTTGTCAAATAATACGTCTCCCTCCGGATTGATAACCGTTACGCGGATATCTTTCTGCGGAATTTCATTGAGAAACGTCTGAATGATACTATCAATCCGATGTGTTTTCTCATGCTGGATGCGATAATGAATCTGATGATTGTATGTCTTTAAGACAGTATCCAGCTTTTCTTGGGCAAATTCGGTTTCCCGTTGGTATTGAAAGATCAATACACATCCGGTGAATCCGAGAAAAATAAAGAAGATAGACCAAAACAATCGTTGGCTGAACGGTATCCGGTTGTTCGTAATTATTTTTTCTGTTTTATTTTCCATTCAACATTCCTTTCGTATAATTCTTTCCAGGATACGGCATTCAACCTTCAAAACAGTATCCGAAGCCGAGGCGCGTCACAATGTTCTTTCCATATTCTCCGATTTTCTTGCGCAGACGAGTGATATTGACATCGATCGTTCGGTCGAGTACATATACTTCATCTTTCCATACACGCGACAATATTTCTTCGCGAGAGAAAACATGGTTGATATTCTCAAGCAGGAGTTTCAGAATCTCAAACTCCTTTTTGGTCAGTGCCACTTCTTCTCCGTTGATCGAAGCTTTGATACGCTGGGTATCTAATTTCAGTGTATTATACGTCAGTATATTTTCGTTGACAGGCTTCTTTTCTTCCATGCTTCTTCTTAATACAGCCTTGACACGAGCCTGTACCTGCTTGATCGAAAAAGGTTTGGAAATATAATCGTCGGCACCCAAGTTGAATCCTGTCAGCATATCGTTTTCGGTGTCTTTGGCTGTCAGGAATATAATTGGAATATGAGCTGTCTTTTCATTTTTCTTCAGCATGCTTGCCAGCTTGAAACCTGATATTTCTCCCATCATAACATCAAGCAAGAGCAAGTCGTAATCGGTTAGATTCAGTGTAAGTGCTTCTTCTGCACTGTAAGCTGTATCTACTTCGTATCCTTCTGTTTCGAGGTTGAACTTCAATATTTCGCACAAATCTTCTTCGTCATCAACGACCAGGATATGAGGATTTTGTTTTGTTGCCATAGTACTTTTATTATATTTTTCAATTCTATTGCAAAGGAACGATTGCTATGTTTCGGTTAAATGAAATCAATATTACAATCTTATTACAAAACATCGGATGGTTTCTCATCCTCAGCCTATAACCAACTGTGCCAAAAGAAACAGATTGAGCAGACTGACGATGGTACCTAATATCAGTAATACGATATTCGTTAACCGGCTATTGGCAAATTCGCCCATTACCTTTTTACTGGATGTGAGATAAACCTGCGTAAAGATAGTAATTGGTAATTGAATACTCAGTACCATTTGCGAAAGGATCAGTCCGCGGAAAGGATCACCTACAACAAAGATCAAAAGGAGAGCCGGAAGGAAAGAACAAAGCACACCTATTTTCGAGTGTATATCTTTGTGATGATAAGCTTCTCCGAAGATACCGGCGAAGATGGAAGCTCCGGCAATACCCGAAGTTATCGTAGATGAAATACCCGCCATTAATAAAGCGACAGCAAAGATGACGCCGGCATTGTTCCCAACGAGCGGGAATAAGAGTTGTTGTGCCTGGTCCAGTTCGCTGACAGCTATTTTCTCCTGAAAGAAGGTCGAAGCCGCCAGAATAATCATTGCCGAATTAATGCCCCAGCCGATTACCATTGACAGGAGCGTATCGTAGAATTCATATTTGAGTTGTTTGTGAATAACGGTCTTGTCTTCCAGATTCCATTTCCGGCTCTGTATCACTTCGGAATGTAAGAACAGGTTATGAGGCATTACGACGGCGCCCAATACACTCATGACAATCAGCAGGGAATGATCCGGAAACGAAGGTTTGATCCAACCTACGGCAGCTTCCTGCCAGTTAACATCTACCAGCGCCAGTTCATACAGGAAGGAAAGTCCGATGATAGAAACGAACATGATGATCCAGCGTTCTATTTTGCTGTAAGTATTGCTCAGCAACATAATCAGACACGCCAGTGTTACAATAACAGCTCCGGCTTTGATAGGAATACTGAATAACATCTTCAAGGCAATGGCGCCACCTAATATTTCAGCAAGTGAAGTGGAAATACTTGCCATCATGGCAGAAATCAAAATCGGCAGGCTGAGCTTTTTAGGTAAATATTGGGTTGTCGCTTCAGATAGGCATAGTCCGGTCACGATTCCCAGGTGTGCAACGTTATGCTGGATAATAATCAGCATGATGGACGAGAAGGTAACGACCCAAAGTAAAGCATATCCAAACTCAGATCCGGCAGCCAGATTGGTGGCCCAATTACCCGGATCAATGAATCCGACGGTGACAAGCAATCCGGGTCCGATGTATTTCAATAATTCGAGTGCTCCGGAATGCGGATGATGGTTACGTTTCAGCTTTTCCAGTATATTCATTGTCTTCGCTTTTTAAGTTCAACAGTTTATTATTTCCCAATGTTTACAGATAATTCTATCAATAAATAACAGTTTATCCGTTCGGTTTGTTTTTGTTGAGCTGATGAAGAATCTTTAATGAGTTGTATTTTCATAAATATATGGATCTTTTATCGAAGATACGATGGCGTATTTGGGTAAAAGATCCGTATATATGCATATTCTTCTTTGCTTATACTAAGTCAACAGAAGAATGCTCCAGCCGATTAAAGAGAGAAGAGGAACGTGTTCATGGTCTTCAAGTCGATTGTCCAAAGCTTCCCATTTAAGGGTTCACCACAACCGGTAATCAGTTTGATGGCTTCGGAAGCTTCCACACAACCAACGACTCCGGGCAATACGCCCATCACACCTTTAGGCGGTGTTTCCATCTGACTGGTTTCCGTTTCCGGAAATAATTCCCGGTATGTTTTCCCTCCCGGCAGATTGAATACAGCTACTTGTCCGTCGAATTCCCGGATAGCTCCGTAAATATAAGGTATATGTATCCGGGCCGAAACATCACTGATCAGATAACGGGTCGGGAAATTATCACAACCGTCGATAACCAGGTCGTATTGGGAAATCAGTTCCTCAGCATTCTCGCCGGTTAAACGACAAGAGTAAGTATCTACTACCAACTGACTGTTCAATGCCTGCAAGCGACGGGCAGCACAAATCACCTTGGGCTGTCCGACTTCACTTTCAGTATAAAGAACCTGACGTTGCAGATTCGATTCACTAACGACATCATCATCCACCAATCCGATTCTTCCAACTCCGGCAGCAGCCAAATAAAGAGCAATGGGCGAACCGAGTCCGCCCACACCGATAAGCAAAACTTTCGCTTTGCCCAGTTTCATCTGACCTTCTTCACCAATCTCTGGCAAGATGATATGTCGGTTATACCGTTGTTGTAGCTGCATGTTCCTGGCAATTGACGGCATCGAACGACTGATCCCAGTCTTTCCAGACCGGTTCGATACCCAGATTCTTCAACGCGAGGGTTACTTCTTTGGCGGTACGTTCGTCACTTACGTGGAACTGTTCCAACGTTTGCGGATAAGAATAATAACCTCCCGGTTCTGTTTTACTTTCAGCACTCATCGTTGTTACGCCAAGGCGTGCCATATTGTCGCGGAAGCTGGCGCTTTCGCGGGTAGAATAGGAGATATCCACATCGTGATCGAAGATACGGGTTGCAAATGTCACCTGAGCCAATTCGCGGTCGCTCATGACAACATTCGGCTGAAATCCTCCGTTTTCCGACGGACGCATACGCGGGAAATTAAAACTGTACTTGGTTTTCCAATAATGCTTCTGCAGATAACGCAGATGATAAGCCATCATAGTCACGTCCGTACGCCATTCTTTCTCCAAGCCGATCAGCACACCCATACCAATACTATGTACGCCGGCTTGTCCCATACGGTCGAATCCATTGACACGCCATTCGAACTTCGACTTCATGCCGCGCGGATGATAAATATTATAATTTGCCTTGTGATAAGTCTCCTGGAAGCAAATCACGCCGTTCATACCATGATGCGTCAGTTCGCGATACTCTTCTGCCGAAAGAGGCATCACTTCAATCTTCAAGTTGGAGAAATAAGGCTTGGCCAGATCAAGAGCACGGGCAATATACGGAACGCCTGCCTTTGCCGGATTCTCGCCTGTTACCAGAAGCAAATTCTCAAACGGAGCCAGTTTCTTGATAGCCTTGTATTCGTTGACGATTTCTTCTTCCGTCAGGATCGTTCGCTTCATCGGATTGCTGACATGGAAACCACAATAGATACAAGAATTGGTACAAGAGTTGGTGATATATAAAGGAACGAACATCGACATCGTGTTACCGAAGCGTTCGCGCGTATATTTATAGCTTAACTGTGCCATTTGTTCGAGATAAGGCTCGGCAGCCGGCGAGATTAATGCCATAAAATCCTGCACATCCAAATGGCTTTTGGATAAAGCCCGACGGACATCCGCGTCGGTCTTGGCATAAATGGCCGCCGTAGTTTCGTCCCAATCTATTTTTTCTAATTCTTCTGAGAACATATATTGAATTTCTTTATATTTCTGTTGATATTTCTATGAATGACTTATCTACGAAGAGTGCGGCGACAGATTGTCGATAATCAATCACCCTTTGCACCCTTGCGTGAGCAGTTTGTAAATGTTCAATCACCCTTTGCA
>ULUK01079507.1_pt1 | contig 53423 bp, 48 predicted proteins | sample 1958451 | NCBI WGS metagenome assembly ULUK01 (sample SAMEA4835758, study PRJEB28245) | human gut metagenome | biome: gut microbiome; material: fecal sample | place: Denmark | collected 2008
ACCTTCTGCGCCGCTGACGAGACTTTTTTCCATTTCTGAAAGCCTTCTGCGCCGCTGACGAAACTTTTTTCCATTTCTGAAAGCCTTCTGCGCCGCTGACGAGACTTTTTTCCATTTCTGAAAGCCCTCCGCATTGCTGACAAGGCTGTCTTTCATCTTGGAATACCTTCAAACCGCCGGAAAGGCTTATTTTGAATAATCCGATTTCGCTAACTTATGATTTGTAAAAACGAGGTATAAAAACATAAAGCGTCCGCGTATGAAGCAAGTTTGCTTCATACACGGACGCTTTATACCGTATTTTTTGTTTAGGTTTATACTGGCTGGCTGGCTGGCTGGCTGGCTGGCTGGCTAACCTTTTATTTGAATTATCCAAATATTTTTCCATATTAATTATCTTCATAGTATTAAATTATTCTGCATTTCCATGGCAAAAATAAAAGGATAATTTCAATAAAGCAACACTTCGAGAAAAAATTTAAGCAAATTTCATCAAATACCGCTTAAAGGCATCAAAATCTTTTGTCAATTGGATGCTTTGTTTCTCTCCTTTCATGAAGTGTTGTAGTTTCTCTGGAATAGGAATATCGCTTTCCAAGATGTTATCGACAGTTCCCTTGAATTTGGCTGGATGTGCGGTTTCAAGAAATACACCACAGGTATCTTCCGGTAAATAATCCTTCAAGGCTTGGAAGCCACAGGCGCCATGCGGATCTAATAAATATCCTGTCTGATTATACGTTTTCCGAATCGTTTCTGCAATTTGTTCATCTGTATAATGTGCCCCTGATATATGTTTGCAGACTTCAACATGTACATCTTCACTTTCTTCATATAGGGCCAGGATACGAGCAAAATTACTGGGGGCTCCGACATCCATGGCATTGGCGATGGTCTGTACCGAAGGCCGTGGCGTATAAATACCAGTATTCAAGTATTCCCAAAAGACATCGTTCCGGTTATTCGCCGCAATAAAATGCTGAATCGGTAATCCCATGCGTTGAGCAAACAGACCAGCGGTTATATTCCCAAAGTTTCCACTCGGAACACAACATACTAATTGATCAGCTTTCCCTAATTTATCCAACTGCGCGTAAGCATGGAAATAATAGAACGACTGCGGCAGGAAACGCGCCACATTGATAGAATTGGCAGAAGTCAGCTTTAGATGAGCATTCAGATCTTCATCCATGAAAGCCGATTTCACCAAAGCCTGGCAGTCATCGAAAGTACCGTCTATCTCCAAAGCGGTTATATTCTGTCCCAAGGTAGTAAACTGACATTCCTGAATCGGACTTACCTTTCCTTTCGGATATAAGACATAGACATGGATTCCTTCCACCCCTAAAAAACCGTTTGCTACGGCACTACCCGTATCTCCGGAAGTAGCTACCAGCACATTTACTTGCTTCAGCCCTTCTTTCCGGATAAAATATCCCAGCAATCGTGCCATAAACCGGGCACCAACATCTTTGAATGCCAATGTCGGACCGTGGAAAAGCTCCAGACTATAAATATTTTCCGTTACGTTTACTACCGGCGTGTCAAAAGACAACGTATCACAAACAATCTGCCGAAGAGTTTCTTCCTCTATATCCTCTCCAAAGAAAGCCTGAGCCACTGTACATGCGATTTCCTGAAAAGAAAGATGCTTCATGTTTTGGATAAAGGATTGATCTAACGACGGGATACGTTCCGGCATATACAAGCCTTTGTCACCAGCCAACCCTTTCACTACGGCTTCTTCTAAAGATGCCATCGGCGCTTGCCGATTCGTACTATAGTATTTCATAATTACTTCTCTGATTTAATTAACAGTTTGATAAATTCATCTTTTTCCAGCAATCCGTATTTTCCACCTTCGACAGAAAACTCATCGAATACTGTTACCGAATCTGGTTCATCTCCGGGACGATAGATCAGGAAAGGTACCGGGACATTCGTATGTGTCCGGATAGAACACGGTGTCGGATGGTCAGGCAGAACTGCAATAGCAACCGGTTCCTCCCATGTTTGCAAAACCTGAAGCACCGGACCAACAATGCGATGGTCCAGATCTTCGATGGTTTGTATTTTCAAACGAACATCCCCTTCATGTCCAGCCTCATCACTAGCTTCCACATGCAAGTAAACCAGATCATCCGTCTTTAAGGCTTCCAAAGCTGCAGTCGCCTTTCCTTCATAATTGGTATCATACAATCCGGTAGCACCTTCTACTTGAATGACTTTCATTCCGGCATAAACACCGATTCCCCGTATCAGATCGACCGCCGATATAACAGAACTTCTATGGATGCCATATAATGACTTTAATGTCTGCATCGCTGGACGCACTCCCGGAGACCACGGCCAGATACTGTTAGCCGGATCATGTCCTTCCTGAATTCGCTTTATATTTACAGGGTGATCCTTCAAGACTTCTTGCGACCGTTCGATTAACTGATTCAGCAGAGTAGCAGTTTCTTCTGCTTCACTTACTTCAGCCCGGATTAGATTCAAACGATAAGGTTGCAAAGGAATATCATGGGGTGGCGTACAAACCAATCGCTTGTCGCCCCCCTTTATCACCAACAAATGTCGATAAGATACACCTGTATAAAATCGAATCCGTTCCGATCCAAGTTTAGCATTCAGGGTTTGTATCAAGAGATCTGCATCTTCCGTTTTGATATGCCCAGCCGAATGGTTTTTCAATAAGTCACCTTCCAAACAAACCAAATTACAACGCATAGCCATATCACCGGGTTGCAGTTCAACTCCCATACTGGCTGCTTCCAAAACACCCCTTCCTTCATAAACAGTTGGCAAATCATAGCCCAAAACAGCCATATTAGCCACTTCACTTCCCGGATGGAAACCATCTGCAACAGTTTTCAATCGGCCGGTAACTCCTAAGCGAGCCAACGTATCCATTGCTGGTGTATTAGCATATTGCAACGGTGTTTTCCCTCCCAATTCAGCTATCGGCTCATCGGCCATTCCGTCTCCTAAAATGATGAGTGTTTTCATAAGCAGCCCTATTATATTAACTTGAGATCAGCGAATATTCGCAATTGAAATAATATCAGCAAATACACCTGCAGCTGTCACATCTGCGCCCGCTCCATAACCTTTAATAATCATCGGGTAATCATGATAGCGTTCGGTTGAAATCATAATGATGTTATTGCTTCCTTCCAATTCATAAAACGGATGATGACTATCAAATGCCTGTAAGCCTACCTGACAAACGCCATCTTCCATTTTGGCAACAAAACGTAAACGTTTATGTTCTTCTTCCAAACGTCTTCTTTTTTCTTCAAATTCCAAATCCATTTGTGGAATATTCTTCCAGAAATCATCCAAAGACCCCTGGAAATAAGAATCAGGAATAAAGAGTTCTTTCTTTACATCCACCTGTTCCACCTGATATCCTGCTTCACGAGCTAAGATAACTAATTTACGAATGACATCCTTTCCACTTAAGTCTATACGAGGATCTGGCTCAGCATACCCTGCATCCATCGCCATTCGTATTGCCTGACTTAACGGAATTTCCGGACTGATCGTATTGAATATGAAATTTAAGGTACCCGAAAGCACGGCTTCCAACTTCAAGATATGATCTCCGCTGTTACGAAGATCGTTCATTGTATTAATAATAGGTAAACCTGCTCCTACATTGGTTTCAAACAAAAACTTGATTCCCCGATGACGGGCTGTTTCCTTTAATAATTGATAATTCTCATAAGAAGAAGAAGCGGCCTCTTTATTTGCAGCCACAACAGATACGTTTCCATTCATCAAACGGGCATAAAGTGCGGCCACATCCGGACTAGCCGTACAGTCCACAAAAACGGAATTGAAAATATTCATCTTCAAGACCTGTTCGCATAACGTTTCCGGCGTACTGTCCATTCCATTAGTTTCCAGTTCTTCCCGGTAATTATCCAAGTTAATGCCATCCCGACAGATCAACGCTTTCCGCGAATTGGCAATACCAACAATATTCAGCTTCAAACCATTCTGTTCCATCAGCTTAGGCTGTTGCAAACGAATCTGTTCCAATAAGTTTCCACCTACGGTACCGATACCAACCACGAATAAATTCAAGACCTTATATTCGGACAGAAAAAAGGAATCATGGATGGAGTTCAAGGCTTTCCGTAAATATTTATGTTTAATAACAAACGATATATTCGTCTCGGAAGCTCCTTGCGCACAAGCAATCACACTGATACCTGCACGTCCTAACGTTCCAAACAATTTACCGGCAATACCCGGAGTCCGTTTCATATTTTCTCCTACGATAGCCACCGTTGCCAGATCTTTCTCTGCCACCGTATCATTCATATCCCCTTGAGCCAGTTCGGCAGCAAATTCTTTATCTAAAACCTCAACTGCCAGATCTGCATCCGCATTCCGGACAGCGAAAGTCGTATTATTCTCTGAACTGGCTTGAGAAACCATAAACACGCTGATTCCATTCTTGGCCAAAGTTTTGAAGATACGGTAATTCACACCAATTACTCCCACCATACCCAAACCTTGTACAGTAATCAGACATGTATCATTAATAGAAGATATTCCTTTAATCAATGCCTTACCATCATATTTCTCCTTCTCCCGAGAAATATAAGTACCCGGAGCATCCGGATTGAATGTGTTACGGATACGGATCGGTATATTCTTATGATAAACCGGATAAATGGTTGGCGGATAAATTACCTTAGCACCAAAGTTACACAACTCCATTGCCTCTGTAAAACTCAACCGGTCTATTACATATGCAGAATTGATAACCCGCGGATCTGCCGTCATAAAGCCGTCTACATCAGTCCATATCTCCAAGACAGAAGCATCCAAAGCAGTTGCCAGGATAGATGCCGTATAATCAGAACCACCTCTACCTAAATTAGTGATCTCACCATTATCCCGACTAGTTGATATAAAACCAGGAACAAGAGAAACCTTTGGCAGTGGATTAAAAGTTTCCCGAATCAACTGATTCGTCTGTTCAAAATCCACAACATGCTTATTAAACTGTTTAACCGTCTTGATGAATTTTCGGGAATCAAATAATTGAGCATCGTTAATCACATGGGAAACAATCAAGGAAGACAGTCGTTCTCCATAACTAACAATTGTATCGGAAGTTTTCACAGAAAGATCATTGATCAGAAATACACCTCTCAAGATATTTCCTAATTCGTCCAATAATCCCATGGCACGCCGTTGTACACCGCGCCGTGTCTCCAGATCTGGAATAACCCCTTCTATAACATCTAAATGACGAGTAATAATGGCAGAGAATTCTTTTTCATAAGCTACATCTCCTTGAGCAGCCATCATTGAAGTTTGCAACAATTTATCGGTTATACCACCTAAAGCGGAAACAACTACAATTACAGGCTCATCAATCGCCTCTACAATTTTCTTTACACTTAAAATACTTTCAACTGTACCAACGGAAGTACCTCCAAATTTTAATACTTTCATCCTTATATCGAATTAGCGGACAATAATTTCTGATGTAAAGAAGAAGACAAAGTTTCCCCCGAAATTATTCTCCTGTATTAATACTAAATGAATAAAACTGAAAATTAAATGTGGACGAGCAAGAATTTACGTTCGGTATTCCTAATAATGCAGGAACAAATCTTGTCCACTCGAACGGAAGTGTCAAATACTAACCCCCCAAGGGGTCATTAAAGCCCATGTATGATACATGTTGTCGGTACGCAATCGGTTTCTCATTTTATTTTATTATTTTGCTCTTTCAGCGGCAATATTACTCAATATATTTCAGAAAAACAATATATTTTCAGGAAATTTGATATTTATATCCGATAAAGTTTTTTTTCATAAAAATCACTTCACATTTTCCTTCCGGGTTATTTTCAACAATGAATCCTCATCACCCCTAAATTGTTTATCTTTCCGACTAACGATACAGATTAAATAACGTCCATCCCTTCTCCGCTCCTAGCGTTACAAAACCAACGAGAATCAAAAACAAAAGTCACGAGAATTAAAATCAAAACTCTCGAAAAGTGTTTTCAAGGATCCTATACATAATTATATAAGAACTGTTTTATAGTTTGGAAATACATTTTTATCAGACTCAAATCCCGATCCAATTATACCAGTTTTAAATAAAATGGACGAATTTGTTTTGTAGTGTTTTTTTAACGCTTCAAATCATTTACATTTGAAAGAATTTGACTATGTTTACGGAGATAATTTAAAAAGATAACCATTAAACAAATTAATACCTTATGGATAATGCAATTTTTAGATTTCCCAAGCCAGAGAACGAACCGGTAAAATCATACGCTCCCGGTTCAAGTGAGAAAAAAGCTTTAAAAAGTGCCTTGGCACAATTAGCTTCAGAAAAATGGGAAATACCTCTTATTATTGGTGGAAAAGAAGTTTACACAGGTAATACTGGCAATGTCGTTATGCCACACGATCATCACCATGTCTTGGCAACCTATCACAAAGCTGGTGAAAAAGAAGTTCAAATGGCCATTGATGCAGCAATGAAGGCACACAAAGAATGGTCAGATCTGCCTTGGGTAGAACGTGCTTCTCTGATGTTACGTGTTGCAGAGCTTTTGGCAACCAAGTACCGCTATATTTTGAATGCTTCTGTTATGTTAGGACAAAGCAAGAATCCATTCCAGGCAGAAATTGATGCTCCTTGCGAATTGATTGACTTCCTTCGTTTCAGTACATTCTACGCCAGCCAGGTTTATGCTGATCAACCCTATTCAGAAAAAGGTATTCTAAACCGGATGGAATACCGTGCATTAGAAGGTTTTGTCTTTTCTCTGACACCATTCAACTTCACATCCATTGCTTCTAACTTGAATATGGCTCCTGCCATGATGGGTAACGTTGCTGTATGGAAACCTTCTACAACAGCTTTGTATTCTAACTATTTCTTGATGAAAGTATTCAAGGAAGCCGGTTTACCAGACGGTGTTGTCAACTTCATCCCGGGTCAAGGTAGTGTTATCGGTAAAGTAATCACGGCTAGTCCGGATTTGGCTGGATTCCATTTCACCGGTTCAACGACAACGTTCAATACTTTATGGCGTCAAATCGGCGAAAACTTAGGTCATTATAAATCATATCCCAAAATAGTTGGAGAAACAGGTGGTAAGAATTATATCTTTGCCCATCCATCTGCTTCTGCACTAGATGTAGCAACTGCGATTGTAAGAGGGGCATTTGAATATCAGGGACAAAAATGTTCGGCAGGTTCTCGTGCATATATTCCAGCATCTTTATGGAAAGATGTAAAAGAATATGTAGGCGATATGCTGAAAGAAATCAAGATGGGTGATGTACGCGACTTTACAAACTTCATCAATGCCGTTATCGATGAAGCTTCATTCGATAATATCATGAGTTATATCGAATATGCAAAGCAATCACCTGATGCTGAAATTCTGTTTGGTGGTCACGGAGACAAATCTGTAGGTTATTTTGTTGAGCCGACAGTTATCCAAACAACCAATCCGATGTTCAAGAGTATGGTTGAAGAAATCTTTGGTCCGGTTATCACCGTCTACGTATATGAAGACAAAGATTACGAAGAAACATTACAACTTTGCGATCGTACATCTCCTTATGGTTTAACAGGATCAATCTTCGCATACGACCGTTATGCCATCGATAAAGCATTTAATATTTTGCGTTATTCTGCCGGTAACTTCTACATTAATGACAAACCGACAGGAGCCGTTATTGCTCAACAACCGTTTGGTGGTTCTCGTGCATCAGGTACAAACGACAAAGCAGGTGGTCCATTGAACTTAATACGCTGGACAAATCCTCGTTGTATCAAAGAAACATTAGTTCCTCCAACCAGTTACGGTTATCCGTTTTTAGGAGAAGAATAAAATCAAAGTTAGAGTCGTTAACCTTGTAATTACAAGACAATCATGCTTGATTTTAATAATACAGAAATTGCCTTTTCGGCAAAAAGTGAAGGTGAGCTAAAAAATGCTTACCTTCTGTTCAATACGATCAAATATCCCGGATTGGTTAAGTTTGCGAAATGGGGAACAATGATCGCGTTGAAGATCCACTTTCCACTGGCTTGGGCTGTAAAGCCTACATTATATAAACAATTTGTCGGTGGAGAAACCTTGCAGGATTGTGAAAAAGCGATCAATCATCTGAAAGAATTCAATGTGATGTCAACACTTGATTTCTCGGCTGAAGGAGAACAAACCCCAAAAGGTATACAGGCAACGTTTGAAGAAACCATTCGTTCCATCGACTATGCCAAAGAAAACAAAAATCTAGCCTATGCCGTTTTCAAACCTTCTACCATTACAACAGATGAATTGCTTGCTAAAGCTTCGGAAAGACACAGTGAGCTAACAATAGAGGAAGTAAAAGCCTTTAGGGAATTTAAAGAGCGCTTCATGGCCTTATGCCAACGGGCATACGACAATGATGTACGTATCCTGGTTGATGCAGAAGATTACTGCTTCCAGGATGCCATAGATAAATTGACAGATGAAGCTATGCGCAAATTCAACAAGAAACGTGCAATTGTTTTTGCGACCCTGCAAATGTACCGGCACGACCGTATGGCTTATCTGGAGAAAATCTATGCCGATGCTCTTGAAAAAGATTATATTCCCGGTATAAAATTCGTACGCGGAGCTTACATGGAAGAAGAACGTGCCCGGGCAACGGTTATGGGTTATCCGGATCCTATTTGCAAAGACAAACAGGCAACAGATGAGAACTATGATGCAGGGGTACGTTTTGTTGTCGAACATATCGACCGTTTCGAATTATTCCTTGGTACTCACAACGAAGAAAGTAATTACAAATTAGCTAAATTGATAGAAGAAAAAGGATTAAAAAAGAATGATCCTCGGATATTTTTCGCTCAACTATTAGGAATGAGCGACAATATTTCATTCAATTTGGCTCATGAGGGATATAACGTAACCAAATATGTTCCTTATGCGCGTGTTAATGATGTTCTTCCATATCTAATCAGACGAGCCGAAGAAAATACATCTGTAGCGGGACAAACAGGACGTGAACTTCGGATGCTGAAAGCTGAAATGGAACGCAGAAAAAAGATGTCGAAATAAAAAACATCACTTCTGATTAATTTATATACATTTGAATAAACAATTTCTAATACCGGAAACAAGTTACACCGTTGATGAAACGTAAACTTGTTCTCCGGTATTTTTACTTTAAAGAACGAACCACAACTAAACAACTCAGGAAAAAATATCGTAACTTTGCACCCCGAATAATAAGGTTATCATATTTATAATAAACGTAAAAACAAATGGAACTACCCAAAGATCCGATGATCCTATTCAGCTTCATCAATACCAATTTAAGAGATCATTATAAATCGCTGGATGAATTATGCGATGATATGCATGTAAATAAAAAAAGTCTGGTTGAAGAGTTGGAATCTGTAGGATTCGAATACAATCCAAGTCAAAACAAATTTTGGTAAACTTCTTATAGAACAAGTTTATCCACCAAATTGTTGTATGCTTAAAAACATAACGGATTTCTTTCAAATTGTAAGCTAAAATCTTGTTTATTTCAATGTGATCGCTATCTTTGCAAACATAATGTTAGACTTAAAGCGATTACAATATGAAAACAGAAGCTATTTTATCATCACTGGAAGCCAAGCACCCGGGAGAAAAAGAGTACTTGCAAGCCGTTAAAGAAGTTCTTTTATCAATAGAAGAGGTGTACAACGAGCACCCAGAGTTTGAAAAAGCTAAAATAATAGAACGTCTTGTAGAGCCGGATCGTATATTTACATTCCGTGTACCTTGGGTGGACGATAAAGGAGAAGTTCAGATTAACTTAGGCTATCGTGTTCAGTTCAACAATGCGATCGGCCCGTACAAAGGTGGTCTGCGTTTCCATCCATCCGTTAATTTATCAATCCTGAAATTCTTAGGATTCGAACAAACTTTCAAGAACGCGCTTACAACATTACCTATGGGTGGAGGAAAAGGTGGTTCAGACTTTGCTCCCAGAGGAAAGAGTGATGCTGAAATAATGCGTTTCTGTCAATCCTTTATATTGGAATTATGGCGTAATATAGGTCCGGATACAGATGTTCCAGCCGGTGATATTGGAGTTGGAGGCCGTGAGATTGGTTATCTATATGGAATGTATAAGAAACTGGCTCGTGAGAATACGGGAACCTTTACTGGTAAGGGAATGGAATTCGGCGGTTCTATTTTGCGCCCAGAAGCAACAGGTTTTGGAGCTTTGTATTTCGTTCATCAAATGCTAGATGAACACGGAATCGACATAAAAGGTAAAACAGTTGCAATCTCTGGTTTCGGAAACGTAGCTTGGGGTGCAGCCACAAAAGCAACAGAATTAGGAGCTAAAGTGGTGACTATTTCGGGTCCTGATGGCTATGTATATGATCCGGAAGGTATATCCGGTAAGAAAATAGATTACATGTTAGAACTCCGTGCTTCCGGAAACGACGTAGTTGCTCCTTATGTCGAAGAATTCCCGAACGCAACATTCTATCCTGGACGTAAGCCTTGGGAACAAAAAGTTGACATAGCATTACCTTGTGCAACTCAAAATGAATTGGATGCTAACGACGCAAAAATGTTAATTGAAAATAATACTTTATGTGTAGCAGAAGTATCCAACATGGGATGTACAGCTGAAGCTGTTGACATGTTTATCGAACATAAGCAGCTGTTTGCTCCGGGTAAAGCTGTTAATGCAGGAGGTGTAGCTACTTCAGGCTTGGAAATGACACAAAATGCAATGCATATTTCTTGGAGTGCAGAAGAAGTTGACGCACGTTTGCATCAAATCATGAGCAATATCCATCACCAATGTGTAGAACATGGCCGTGAAGGTGAATACATCAACTATGTGAAAGGTGCCAATATTGCCGGATTTATGAAGGTAGCTCGTGCCATGATGGCTCAAGGTATTGTATAAAGACAACACAGTATAACCAACAAATTATTTGAAAGAATGACAGTCATTATCTGAATAACAGATACAATGACTGTCATTTTTTATGCACTTTATCAGGATTTTTTTGGATAAAATCTCCCCAATTGGTATATTTTTTCTCAAGGACTGGCGAACTACTCTGGAAAAAATGACATACAGCGGCAGCTAGTCCGTCTGTAGCATCCAATTGCGGTAACATATTTTCCTCTTTAATCCGCAAATAGCTCTTTAATACTCCAGCAACCTGTTCCTTTGAAGCATTTCCATTTCCCGTAATTGCCTGCTTGATCTTTAATGGAGCGTATTCAAAGATTGGTACATCTCGTTCCATCGCTGCCGCCATAGCTACTCCCTGAGCCCGTCCTAACTTCAGCATACTCTGTACGTTTTTCCCAAAGAAAGGAGCTTCAATAGCCAACTCATCCGGATGATACTGATCAATAAGCCCCAATACCCGTTCAAAGATTTTCTTCAAACGCAAATAGTGATCCTCATATTTATTCAACTGAAGCACACCCATTGTTTGAAGATATGGCTTATTATTCAAAACCAACAACACCCCATAACCCATTACAATGGTACCTGGATCTATGCCCAATATCACACGTTCCTTCACCATTACAATTCTATTTCCTCCAAAACCGTAGTAAATCCGATAACCTTAGATCCGAATTGTTGAATTAACTGACGAGAAATGTTTTGACCTTCCCGCTCTATCCAATAGTTTAATGTATCAATATTCTTTACCCGAAACTGTACAGCAAAGCTACATCCCTCTTCTTCTTCAGAATGAGGTAAAACACGATGTAAACAAGGAGAATGCATAAAACCACTCTGCGTAGCCAATGGAATATAAATGGATTTCAGGAAATTCAAACACTCTGGTACAATATCTTTCTCGATATGAAAAGTGATGTTATAAATAATCATTCCGAAAAGTAATATAAAACAGTGGAGTATATCGGACTCGAACCGATCACCTTTAGACTGCCAGTCTAACGCTCTAGCCAGATGAGCTAATACCCCTTTTCCGACAAAGCAAAGATAATAAAATATCCGATTTTATCAAATCAGATCATACAAAAAAGAGTACACCTTCCAAAAGATGTACTCTTTTTATGTATTTATAGTACGAAATTACGCTTTATATCATCAATTATAACTGAATCCAACGTACAAAAGCGAAGTCCATACGGTGAGGCAAGTTCGGGTTCTTCGGGAAGATACGGAAACCTAACTTATGATTTCCTGCTTCTGTCGGAGTAATCTTCAATTCAAAGTACATATTTGTACCTTCCTCTTTCTTAAGCTCGAATTCTTTCTTCTCGATGATAACCGTCTGATGCTTTTCCGGATCTTCCTTAGTAATGATTGCTTCAGCGCCTAACATACCAGACAACTCATGACGATCAATTACCAGGCTGAAAGTACTTTCCTTACCTACTACAGGTCCGTTAGCAGCAAATTCAGCATCACTCGTAAATGAAGTTACTTCAAAACAATCCCAATGAGCAGCAACTTCTTCCTTCCATGCTGCTATTTCCTTGGCTTTAGCATAATTGTCTTTCACCAGGACTGCTGAACGAGTAGCCAGCTTCTTATAGAAACGGTCAATATAATCGTCCAACATACGCTTCATTGTATAATTGTAAGCGATTTGAGACATTGAATTCTTGATGTATTGAATCCATTCAGGAGAATAACCTTTACTATTCTTAGCATAGTAGGTTGGTATTATTTCTGATTCTAACATCTGATAGATAGTAGCGGCATCCAACTGATCTTGATACTGCTGGTTTTCATAAGTACGCTTATCTGTCAATGCCCAACCAGCACCTTCGCGATAACCTTCATACCACCATCCGTCTAAGACAGAGAAGTTCAATACACCATTCATTTCTGCTTTTTCACCTGATGTACCTGAAGCTTCCAACGGACGAGTCGGAGTATTCAACCACACATCCACACCAGCTATCAAGCGACGTGCTAAGCGCATGTCGTAATTCTCAAGGAAAATGATTTTACCTTGGAATTCAGGACGACGAGAAATCTCAATAATATGCTTGATTAATCCTTGTCCACCACCATCAGCCGGGTGAGCTTTTCCTGTAAATACAAACTGAATCGGGAACTGTTCGTTGTTGACAATCTTAGCCAAACGATCCAAGTCTGTGAACAACAAATGTGCGCGCTTGTAAGTAGCAAAACGACGACCGAAACCAATCAACAATGCATTCGGATTGATCTTTTCCAAAATAGAAACTACCTTAGCAGGATCTCCCTGATTCTTCAACCAAGTAGTCTTATATTCATTCTTGATGTATTTGATCAGCTTGTTCTTCAATGTCTGACGGATATTCCAAATTTCCTCATCCGGCATTGTCTGGATAGCTTCCCAATACTTCTGATTAGATTGATCTGCATAGAAGTTCTTATGGAATCTCTTATAGAAGAACTCTTTCCATTCTGTTGAGGCCCAAGTAGGCATATGAACACCATTCGTTACATATCCAACATGTAATTCATCGGGGAAATAACCTTTCCAGATAGGAGCAAACATTCTTTGAGAAACCTTTCCGTGTAACCAACTTACACCATTAGCTTCCTGACAAGTATTCAATGCGAAAGTACTCATACAGAACTTTTCATTTGAACCCGGGTTCACACGTCCCATGTCAATGAATTCCTGCCAGCTAATTCCTAATTTGTTCGGGAATTCACCCATATAACGACCAAACAGACCTTCATCAAAATAGTCATGTCCAGCAGGAACCGGCGTATGTACAGTATAAAGTGAAGATGCACGAACTACTTCCAATGCCTGATTGAATGACAAACCTTCTTTCTGAATATAGTCAACCAAACGCTGTGCATTGATCAAAGCTGCATGTCCTTCATTGCAATGATAAATCTGTTTCTTGATACCCAGCTTGTTCAGCATCATGATACCACCGATACCCAACAGATATTCCTGTTTCATACGGTTTTCCCAATCACCACCATACAATTGGTGAGTAATTGAACGATCCCATTCACTATTCTGCGGTATATCCGTATCCATTAAATACAAAGGAACACGACCTACACTAACTTTCCAGATATGTGCATAAACCGTACGTCCTGGATAAGGAACTTCCAACACCATCGGTTCATCATTTTCTTCCATAACCTGAACCAATGGAAGAGAATTAAAGTTCTGTGCTTCATAGTTAGCAATCTGTTGGCCGTCCATTGATAAGGTTTGTGTAAAGTAACCATAACGATACAAGAAACCAACAGCACACATATCGACATTACTGTCACTTGCTTCTTTCAGATAGTCACCGGCTAAAACACCTAAACCACCTGAATAAATTTTCAAAACATTCGTCAAACCATATTCCATGCTGAAATAAGCAACAGACGGTTTGGTTTGATCTGGCTTCACATTCATATAAGCTTTGAAATCAGCATAAACTTTTGTGATTTCAGCCATCAATTCTTTATCAGCCAATATTTCTTCTGTCCGCTGAAAAGATAGGTTCTGCAATAATTGAACAGGATTTCCTTCTGTTTTCTTCCACAGAGCAGGATCTATTTTTCCAAATAGCTTTGCTCCTTCATGATTCCACACCCACCAAAGATTGGTAGACATTTCTTTCAACCCTTCTAAAGAGGCGGGCAATTTAGACTGAGAATAAACATCCTTCCAAATAGGATCATTTGATTTGATTTTCATTATCGTGAAGTTTAGTTTATGTTTCTTTTATTTATTTCTATTTTGATATATTTATCAAACGGCGACAAAGATACGCAATTTATTTGATTGAAATTGAATGTTTTCAAGAATTTCTTGCTTTCGCATGAGTTAACGCAACTGAAAAAGCTTCCTTATAGTAAGAAATAAATCTTGTCCATTCTGCTTTTTGAGCCAAAGCGAAACAATTATCTTTAATCATGTTTTTCCGCTTTTCATCCTCCATATCTGCCAAGGCCAAGATCTGGTTGGTTATCTCTGTTGCTACCTCGAAATAATTGAAATCCGTACGGTCTATCACCACAACTCCTTCTTTTATATCCTTTCCGGATACACCAGCTTTCTGAGCCCATAAGCCGAAACCAGCCAGATTCGTAGTAATAGTAGGAATTCCAAAAGCAATACTTTCCAACGGAGTATATCCCCATGGTTCGTAATAAGAAGGATAAACCGTTGCATCCATACCGATCAGAATATCATAATATGGCTTATTCAGAATACCATCTTTCCCATCCAAGTAGCAAGGAATAAAAATAATCTTCAGCTTTTCATCCTTGGCATTCGTAAAGCCGGCATATCCTATGTAATTCATTACCCGGTCATCCTGCATCTGATTTAACCAATGTGTAATGAAAGGACATTGCATAGGCTCTTTATTCGGATAGTCCATTTCGATTGCTTTCTTCAAATCCGAACGCACATCCCGTACCCATGCCGGAACCATGATAAAGGCAATCGTTTCACGTTGTAACTGTCCGCTGGTACGAACCCGATTCATGGCTTCAATAAATACGTCAATACCTTTGTTGCGGTATTCATAACGGCCACTCGTAGAAATCAGTAATGCATCCGGATCTATCGGATATCCCAATAACTTCTCGGCCATATTCAATAACGTTTTACGGGCTTCAGCTCTCTTTACGGCATATTCTCTAGCCTCAGGTACAAAGTTCGGTTCAAATCCATTGGGAGTTACAACATCCGGATTCTTATCCAGCAGCTGTTCGCACTCACGAGCCGTAATATCACTTACCGTAGTAAAACAATCGACCTGATGAGCTGTCTGTTTCTCTATAGAATGTTTGGCTTCCATATTCAGCTCATATGCCATCTGATCTCCGTTATATCCGTCCATATAGGCATACAACGCTTTATTGTTTCCGGCAATGGAACGACCGATAGATGTAGCATGTGTTGTAAAGATTGTCGCCACTTTCGGCAATTGTTTCTTTACATACAAAGCCCCCATTCCCAGCATCCACTCATTAAAATGAGCGACAACCGGTTTATTTTCCAATTTATAATAATGATAAAAGCTTTCTATGACCTTTCCTACCGCATAGGCAAAAATACAAGATTCGTCATAATCTCCGTATGCATGAATAGAATCGACATGAAAATGTTCCCACATCATGTAGTACAACGCATCTTTTTCCGGGAAGAATGGCTTGAAATCAACCAAAATGACAGGAGGCATTCCTGGCACATTCCAACGCCCTATTTTCACCCGTAGACCTTCCGTAGATTCTGCATGTTGCTTCCAGTCGGTAAACAAATTAAGATCATCTACAAAATCCAATGGTTGAGTTTTATCCCAAATATCGGGTCCGATAAAAATAATCTTATCACTCAACATCTGTTGCAAAGTATGCGCTTTAGTCGAAAGAACCGTATAGATTCCGCCAACCTTATTACAAACTTCCCAACTACTTTCAAATACATATTCTGGCGTAGTCTCTGTATTGTTCATTCTGTAGTTCTTTTAATGGTATGATTTTCTGAGCGCAAAGATAATCTTTTTTACGCTTTTTTGGATTAGGCTTTTATATTTAATTGTAAATTTTGTAGCTTTGTGATATTCTAATAATAAAACGACTATGGCTAAAAGAAGAATTTTAAAGAAAGGAATCGGCTATACAGCTGGTAATCTATTTCTAGAAGCAATGTTTTGTAAATTGTATCTTCCGGGTACGAATCCTGAGGCAGCAGATTCTATCATGGCTCGGATTCTGGATATGCAAGATAACTTTCTCTGCCGTGCCGGCAAACCGGATGGTAAGGACAATGCAAAACTGGTAAAAGCTTATTACAAAAAACTTAGAGAAGACCTGCAAAAGGAAATCGATGCCATTGCTACTGAAATTGGCGAATTAAACAAATAAGCATGATGCAAGTTATTTGTAGAGCTCTTCTTCGCTGGTTTGGCTGGAAACTGGGACCGCACAATGGTGTAGAACTCCCGAAGTGTGTCATATGTGTAGCTCCACATACAAGCAACTGGGATTTTGTCATCGGGAAATTGTTTTATACATCTATTGGATTGACAGCAGGTTTCTTAATGAAGAAGGATTGGTTTTTCTTCCCCTTAAATCTGATTTTTAAGAGTATGGGAGGAATTCCGGTTAATCGAGACAAACGGACGTCACTAACCGACCAAGTAGTTGAAATGTTTCAGACACACGACCGATTTCAGGTAGCCATTACTCCTGAAGGAACGCGAAAGCGGGTTGATGAATGGAAAAAAGGATTTTACTACATCGCCCTTAAAGCACAAGTTCCCATATTAATAGGATACATGGATTACGGGAAAAAGGAAGTAGGTATTAAAGAGATATTTTATCCAACGGGTAATGCCGACCAGGATCTGGCTGCTATCCGCGAGAAATACAAAGGGATTACAGCTTGCCATCCGGAATGTTTCGGTGGTTAGTCCATCATCCCAGCATAAAAAACAAACCGGACTGGATTAGTTCTCGTCCGGTTTGTTTTTTAGAACCAACGAAGTTGAAAAACGAAACTCGTGAGAATTACTTTTGATTCTCGTTTATTCCGAAAACGAAACTCGTATCTTTTATTAGGAAAATGGAAAATGATTTGCGCATAAGCCTCCTGCAGTTTCCCATCGAATGGGAACAGAAGGAAAAGAATTTACAAGCTTGCGAATCCCGCTTAAAAGGGAATAAAGGGAAAACGGATTTAGTGGTACTGCCGGAAATGTTTACGACCGGTTTTTCCATGAATGCCCAATCGCTGGCTGAAGATGTAAACGGGGAAACCATTTCTACCGTCAAACGTTGGGCATCATCTTTTAATATGGCTGTCACAGGAAGTTTCATCGCTTGCGAAGATGGTCATTATTATAACCGTGCCTTTTTCATCACACCGGATGGACAGACTTATTACTATGACAAACGTCATCTGTTCAGCATGGCAGGTGAAACAAAGATCTACACAGCTGGAAGCAAACGTCCGATCATTTCTTACCGGGGATGGAATATTTGTCTGCAGATTTGTTATGATCTGCGCTTTCCTGTCTGGAGCCGAAATCAGGATCATGCCTACGATCTGCTGATTTATATGGCCAACTGGCCCGAAGTCCGTTCTTCGGTGTGGCAACCTTTGCTCCAAGCCCGCGCAATCGAAAACCAGACTTATGTTTGTGGAGTGAACCGAACTGGTGTAGACGGAAAAGGATTCAATTACATCGGTGGTTCCGTTCTGTTCTCTCCCAAAGGTGAAAGAATGGGATGTGCTTACAACCGTAAGCAGTGTTTACTCACCCGTACCTTATCTGCCGAAAAGCTAGCCTCTTTTCGTAGGAAGTTTCCGGTAGCCAACGATCAAGATTCATTTCAGATAAATTTGTAATTGAAAAACCAACCAGACTAATACCTGAAACATGATGACAACAAAGAAATCTCCTTGGAATTGGATTCCTTCATTATACTTCGCTGAAGGTCTGCCTTATGTAGCCGTGATGACGTTATCCGTCATTATGTACAAACGACTCGATGTTTCCAATACCGACATTGCTCTTTATACAAGCTGGTTATATTTCCCGTGGGTAATTAAACCTCTCTGGAGTCCGTTTGTGGACCTGATCAAAACAAAGCGCTGGTGGATCTGGATCATGCAGATACTGATCGGCGGCGGAATGGCCGGTATTGCTTTTGTCTTGCCCGGAGATTTCTTCTTCCAGGCAACGCTTGCCTTCTTTTGGGTGATGGCTTTCTGCTCTGCTACCCACGACATTGCAGCCGATGGGTTTTATATGCTCGGACTGAATGAAGAACAACAAGCGTTCTTTATCGGCATCCGAAATACCTGTTACCGTATTGCCATGATCACCGGACAAGGCTTGCTGGTTATGCTGGCCGGTTGGTTAGAGAAAACAACCGGTCATATTCCAATGGCCTGGAGCCTGGTTTTCTTTGTCATGGCAGGAATTTTCATCGCACTTGCCCTATGGCATAAATTCATCCTGCCGAAACCTTCATCCGACAAGCTGCGAAGTGGTGTCACCATTCATAGTATCTGGAAAGAGTTTGTACAGACCTTTTCGTCGTTCTTCTCCAAGAAAGGAATTATACCAGCTCTCCTCTTCATGTTGACGTACCGCTTGGGTGAATCGCAATTGGTTAAACTAGCATCTCCGTTTCTGCTGGATCAGCCGGAGAAAGGTGGTTTAGGATTAAGCACCGGTCAAGTGGGATTTGTCTATGGAACCATCGGTGTCATTGCCCTGCTATTAGGAGGTATTGCCGGAGGTATTGCCATTTCGAAACACGGCCTAAAACGTTGGATCTGGCCAATGGCTCTCGCCATCTCGCTTCCTAATCTGGTTTATCTCTATTTGGCATACGTACAAACGGACAACTTCGCCATTATCAACACCTGTGTTGCCATCGAACAGTTTGGTTACGGATTCGGATTTACCGGATATACCATGTATCTGATGCTTTTTGCCGAAGGAGAATATAAAACATCCCACTATGCCATCAGTACCGGATTTATGGCACTCGGCATGATGGTGCCCGGCATGATTTCAGGATGGATTCAGGAATGTATCGGTTACCAGCACTTCTTCATCTGGGTGATGCTCTGCTGTATCCCGCTGTTTCTAGTACTTCCGTTTATCCGAATCAATAAATAGCGAGAAGAAATCGGGCTAAAACAAATCCAAGGTCAGTTGGCCGTTGCCCAACAGATTATAACTCTTCCGGTGGTAAGGCGAAATTCCGTACTCGGCAATGGCGGCCCGATGTTTCTTTGTCGGATATCCTTTGTTATGATCCCAATCATAGACAGGATATTCCCGATGTAACTGATTCATATAATCATCACGGTATGTTTTGGCCAAAATGGATGCGGCGGCAATCGAAAGGTACTTTCCGTCACCTTTCACGATGGTTGTATGCGGAATATTGGGATAAGGATTAAAGCGGTTCCCGTCGATCAACAGATGTTCCGGACGAATCTTCAACTGGTCGATGGCACGATGCATGGCCAAAAAGGAAGCATTCAGAATGTTAATCTGATCGATCTCTTCCGGCGAAACGATTCCAACAGCCCAAGCCAAGGCAGACTCTTCTATCACACTCCGCAAGGCATACCGCTGTTTTTCGGTCAGCTGCTTCGAATCATTCAACATTTCATTCTTGAAATCAGGAGGCAAGATAACAGCTGCCGCATAGACGGCACCTGCCAGACAACCTCGTCCGGCCTCATCGCAACCGGCTTCGATCCGGTTCTCTTGTAAATAAGGTAATAACATCTTCGTTTGTCTTTACAACTACAAATTGAATAGCTTTTCGGCTGTTTCTGCAGTTTTTATTCTTCACAACCATAGCTCCAGGACTTTCCACACGGCCACAATATGACAAGCCGATCCTGCCAATACAAAGAAATGGAAAACAGAATGAGTATAACGAACATGGCGGAAGGAATAAAACACCGCACCCGCGATATAACATACACCCTCGGCGATAATCCAATAGCAAGCGGCCTCGGCCAAGGCAAACAAGGGGCGAAAAGCAACGAGGATAGACAATCCCATCACGATGAAACAGAGAGTTTCCACATGACTATGCTCTTCCATTTTACGGAAACTGGCTATCGTCCCGATAAGAGCACACGCCCATACAAAGGCGAACAGCCCCCAGCCCCATACGCCTTCTTCACGCAAGATCGTGAGGGTAACGGGCGAATAGCTCCCGGCAATATGCCAATAGATTGCGGCATGATCCCACTGCCGGAGCTTTTTCTTCAGCGGATTGTGGTGGCGCAAGGTATGATAAAGGGTTGAAGTCAGGTAAGAACCGCCCATGCCTACGAAGTAAAGCCAGACACCCAGCGTGGCCCAGCCGTCGCCGTGTTGGTGACAATACGCCAGGAAACAAATACAGACAATCAGCCCCAGCGCAATCCCCGCCGCGTGCGAGATCGCGTTTATCCGTTCTTCTTCCTTGGAATAGAATAATCCCCGCCTTTTTTTCTTGACTGCTATTTCCATCTGATTATCGGACTAGGGGAATACTTACTCGTAGCGGTTCCAGCTGGCGATCTTTTCCAAATCTTTCCGCACCTTTTTCCGGTCGGGTTGCGTTGAATAGCCGATCACGACATCCAGCAACACCCGTTTGCCGGACGGAATTCCCAACAGTTTGCGTACTTTATCCTCGTCAAACCAACCGAGGATACAACTCCCCAGTCCTTCGTCTTCAGTCGCCAAGACCAGATGAGCGACAGCAATACCAACATCAATGTGGGCGAAGTTCTTATCCTTCAGCCAAGCTCCGAAACCGGCACTCAGATTAGGTTTCTCTTCTACCACTACGATATGTACCGGTGCTTGCTTCGAGAAATGGTTTATCCCCAATATTTTGCTCGCTACGGCATCCGCCAGTTTATTCTTCGTCTCCGGATCGTCCACCACGATGAAATGCCAGGGCTGCGAATTGCAGGCCGAAGGCGCCAGGCGGACGGTCTCCAAGATCCGCCGGATTTTTTCTTTCTCTACCGGACGGTTCGGGTCGAAAGCCCGGTCGCTTTGCCGCCGGGCTGCTAAATCAAAGAAGTTCGTCATCTCCGGATTATTTATATTGCATCATCTTGCTGATATATTTCCCCACGATATCAAATTCGAGGTTCACCACAGTGCCTTGCTCGATCTGGCAGAAGTTCGTATGATCGTGTGTATAAGGTATAATCGCTACCTGGAAACTGTTATCCTGCGAATTGCATACCGTCAGACTGACACCGTTCACGCAGACAGAACCTTTTTCGACCGTCACGTAGCCTTGCTGTGCCATCGCCTGGTCGAATTGATATTCGAACGTATAATACCAGCTGCCGTCTGCTTCTTCCACCTTCGTACAAACAGCCGTCTGATCCACATGTCCCTGAACGATATGTCCGTCCAAACGACCGTTCATCAGCATGCTTCGTTCCAGATTTACCAGACTACCCGGTACCAAATGTCCCAAGTTCGAACGATCCAGTGTTTCCTGAATAGCCGTTACCGTATAAGTTTTGTCGATCTTCTTAACGACAGTCAAGCACACACCATTGTGTGCTACGCTTTGGTCGATCTTCAATTCATTCACAAACGAACATTCCATCGTAATATGAATGTTCCCTTTATCTTTTTCTATCGCCACCACTTTGGCAGCTTCTTCTACAATGCCTGAAAACATAATGATTCGGATTTTTAGAGTTTCGATGTGCGAAGATACGGAAAATTATCCGGTAAAAAGGGAAGAGAAACAAGAATACACGATACAAAAAACTCCCGGCACATCTGTGAACCGGGAGCATCGGGATATTAAGCCTTGTTTTCTTCGGTTGATTTCGACCGTCCCGCCATGCGCTGGTTATACGCTAGGTTGGTATCGGCAATCAGTTTGTTCACCTTGGTAATGAAAGCCGTAAGAGCATCAGACGGCGAAGCGATGCTGAATGCCCAAGCGGTAGTCACGATCTCATCATATTGATCATACATTACCGTACGGATCGGTTTGGCAGATTCAACTGGATTAGCCACCTGGCTAGCGGCACGACTTTCGATAAGCAACATATATTCGGCATTCATTTCCTCCAAATACACAAGCTCTTCCGACAAGCCCAAAGCTGTGAGATGAGCCTTGTTCTCTTTTTTCTTCAAGTCTTTCAGCAGGCCGTCAACCGTCTGTACCTGCTGCCGTTGGGGCAACGACTGAACTCCAAAATAAGGTTTCATCATATTTTGCAACGCCCGCGCTGCCGTTCGTTTCGCCTCAATCGGATGATTGTATCCTGTCTTGACGGTCGAGAAGAAAAACGAAAGCAAGTCGTCTATTTGCTTATCCAATTCTGTTATCCGGACAGTTTCGGAGGCAATCCGGCTTTGATCCACCAGATCTACCAACTTGTTATAGTTTGCCGAAAAAGCCGAATAGGTTTCCTGGGGCACATGAAGTGCTTCTACGGTTCCTTCATTCACGTATGTACAGATTTGCCCGGCGAAAAAAGTAAATTCGGCGTTGTTTAATCTTGCAAGATTGATGTCGTTGGGTTTTAATATTGCAGTCATATTAAAAAATTTTAAAGTTTAGTTCTCAAATATAAAGAGAATTATCCTTATTTCTATCCTCATTAAAAGAAAAATGGAATTTAGTCTACTAAATCGGGCTTCCAAAATCCGAAAAATGGAATTTAGCCCACTAAATCGGGCTTCCAAAATCCGAAAAACGGAATTTAGTACGCTAAATCGGACTCCAAAATCCGAATAAATGGAATTTAGCACGATAAATTGGGTTTCCAAAATCCGAAAAACGGAATTTAGCACGATAAATAACATTTACACTTCTTTTAAACCCTTTCGTGCTTTCTTTACGAATTAGTAAATTTGCAGCAAAGACGTATGAGTATGGATATTTGGGACAAAAAGAAACGTTCGGCCGTCATGGCGAGGATCAAAAGCAAGGACACGAAGCCGGAGCTTATCGTCCGCCGCTACTTGTACCATCGGGGCTACCGCTATCGCAAGAATGTGAAGAAGTTGCCGGGTACGCCCGACATTGTATTGCGCAAATACGGCATCGTGATCTTCATTCACGGCTGTTTTTGGCACGGCCACGAGGCGGATGGCCATATTCCACACAGCAACACAGACTTCTGGAAGAATAAAATCGAACGGAACAAGCAACGAGACGAACGCAACAAGGTGCAACTGAAGAAAATGGGCTGGCGGGTAATGACCATTTGGGAATGTCAGTTGAAACCTGCTGTCCGCGAACAGACATTGCAAGAAATGGAGTACCACATCAACCACACTTACCTGGAGCATTTCAAGCCCAAACCACTTAAAACATATGGAATAGAAGAAAATTCCCCCAGCCTGGCAGCTGAGGGAGAAGCGGGGTATGGGGAGTTAAAGGCTTTCGATATCATTGAAAAGTCGGATGAGTGAACGACCAACAGCATACGCCAAATTGACCGGAACAGCGTTCCCTATTTGTTTATATTGCGAACTAAGTGTTCCTGCAAATTTCCATTCATCCGGGAATGTCTGTATACGAGCATATTCTCTCACTGTCAGTGGTCGAGTTTCCGTTGGGTGACAACGCTCGGTCTGTTTTTGAGCTGGTGCGCAAGTCAAAGTCAGACTAGGTTCGTCCAAAGAAAGCCTTCGAGCCATTCCTGTTTTCCCCCCTTCCAATTCAAAACTACCACCCATATATTCTTTTTGTACATCAAGAGGCAAATCGCGCCAATATCCCCCCATCGGTACAAGTTCCATCACTTTTTGTTTTTTAAGAGGATATGTTTGCCCCTCGGAAGGAGGAACATCAGTATCATATAATTCACCTTTGAAAAAAGCATCCCGCAAAGTCATGATCCGATGATATGGATCCGGCCATTTGAATTGAACTTTATCAGCAATATCATTCCGGATAGCGACAAGAATCAACCGTTCTCGCTTCTGAGGCACTTGATAGAAAATGGCTTTCAGAACCCGAGGCTCTATCAAGGTATAACCTAATTCTGCAATTGTGTTTCTTATTGTTTCCAATGTACGTCCTCCATCGTGAGCGGCAAGCCCTTTAACATTTTCGCCCATAAACACTTTGGGTTGTATTTCTTTTACGGCACGAGCCAACTCAAAAAATAAAGTTCCTCTCGTATCATTGAACCCTCCTTGTTTGCCTGCATAAGAAAATGCCTGACAAGGGAAACCTCCGGAGAGGAAATCGACTTTACCATTGAATTGTTTGAAAGAAATAGTTCTGACATCTTGCTCCACAACCCTCCATTCGGGACGATTATATTGCAATGTCACACAGGCATCATGATCTATCTCATTCAATAGGATATGGGAGAAACCTGCCTTTTCCAATCCCAAAGCAAGTCCTCCTGCTCCAGCAAACAGTTCAATGGAAGTATAAGGACGTAATGGAGTTACTAGCATTTCCTCTTCCCATGAAGATTGTACCATATCGCTAATTTCTGGAACCCCCAATAATTTTTCCACATAAAAAAACTTTCTTCCTGCAGGATCAATAGAAGGCACGAAAGAACCATTTGTTTCCCACTTCTGCAAAGTGGCCTTCGATACCCCCATAATGTCAGCAAAGTTTGAGGCGGATATTATTTTTTGCATAAATCAAAAGTTTTGGAATCCATCATAAGTTTTAAACGCAAGCAAATAAAGACTTTTGAACGTATCAGGAGAAAGTTGATGAAGTTCTTCATAAACACTATTTTCTATGGAACCTCGTTGTAATTCAGCAATAACATCATCCAACACATCAGGTAATGCACGACACAATTTGAAAAAAGCATCATCATCACCAAAAACGATACTATAAAATTTATCGATAGAAACACGACGTATCTTTTCATGAGACAAACCATCATAAAGCCACTTTTCATTACGAGACTTCGAGGCAATCACTTCTACCAACATACACACTGCTTGGTCATCATGAAGGATTTTATCCTGCATGTGGCGATAAACACTGTCTGCGGCACGACTATTCATCGTATTATGCTTGTTTTTCAATTCTGCAAAGATATGCAGTTGCGGATTAATAATGTCGAATCCAGTGGTCGGAACTTCCCAACCATTACCAGCATATTTAAACAGATTCTGATGAAAATACCCGATATGATTGGTATTGGTTTTGTCTATTTGGCGGATACATTCTGATTCAATGATTTCTTCCAGGCTTTTTCCATATACCTTTGAATCAAAAGTCAACTTGATAGGATCAATAATATTTTTATTAAACTCTTTCAGATTAATGTGATTACGATACAACTCTACCGTTTCTTTCACATGATTAAATATATTCTCATTAGAGATAAAGCCTAACTGATAGTCTCTCATATAATTACTCTTTATTATAAGTGCAAAGATATGATTAATGATGAATAAGACAAAAAGAAAAACACGTTTTCTGATGCCACGTCATAAGATTAACACAAAGACAGAAATACTTCTCCACCACAAAAACAAGGCAGAGCGCAGAGCCATTTCTTTTTATTTTGTACCTTTGTTCGCATAATTCAAATTACTAATCAATAATTCAAGAAGATGATGATGAAACGCCTATTGACAAGTTTGCTGATAGCCATGATGGCTTTGTCTGTTCCTTTCGCAGAGGCAAAGGCGCAGGAGGAGAAGGAAATTCTGGTGCAAATCGACACCGACATGGGGAAGATCAAGGTGAAATTGTATAACGATACGCCTTTGCATCGGGATAATTTTATCAAGAATGTGAAGGATAACCTGTACAATGGCCTGTTGTTCCACCGCGTGATCAAGCAATTCATGATTCAGGCAGGCGATATTAACTCGAAGGATGCGCCGGCAGACAAACATCTGGGTGACGGTGATCCGGATTATACGGTTCCGGCTGAGATTGTTTATCCAAAGCATTTCCATAAGGCAGGTGCTTTGTGTGCGGCCCGGACAAGCGATGATGTAAATCCGGAACGGGCATCTTCGGCTTCGCAGTTCTATATTGTGACCGGAAAATTCTTTACCGAGATGGAACTGGACAAGATGGAGAAGGAACAGAACAAGAAGTTTACAGCCGAACAACGCGAGGCTTATATGCTGGAAGGTGGACGTCCGGACCTCGACGACAAATACACGGTATTTGGTGAAGTCGTAAGTGGCATGAAGACGGTATTCAAGATTCAAATGGTAGAAACCAATACGGAAGACCGCCCGCTCAAGAACGTAAAAATCAAATCAATGAAAATAGTAGAGAAATAAAGAGAATGGAAAATCAGATGAACGAAACGCAAGTGCTGATGCACACCTCGATGGGTGACATCCAGTTGAAATTATACAATGAAACACCCAAGCACCGGGATAATTTTATCCAGCTGGTAAAAGACGGTACGTATAACGGATTGTTGTTTCACCGCGTCATCAAGGATTTTATGATCCAGGGCGGTGATGTAACCTCGAAAGATGCCCCGATGAACAAATCATTGGGAGCCGGCGATCTAGGTTATACCGTTCCGGCAGAATTCAACTATCCGAAATACTTCCATAAGAAAGGCGCTTTGTGTGCGGCCCGTATCGGCGATGAAGTGAATCCGGAACGTGCCTCATCGGCCTCTCAGTTCTACATCGTAACCGGTAAAAAGTATTCGGAAGCCGAATTAAACCAGATGGAAAAGCAGTTGGAAAACCGGCTGAAGCAATCTATCTTCGCCCGCTTGCAGACCGAAAACAAACCGAAAATCATGGAATATTACCGGAGTGGTAATAAGGAAGAGCTGGCTATCTTGCGTGATACGCTGATCGGGAAAACGGAACTGGAAGCCGAAAAGCGGAAAGACGAAACCAAACTCCCGAAAGAATTGCGCGAAATCTATAAGACGGAAGGCGGCGTTCCATTCCTGGATAACCAATATACCGTTTACGGAGAAGTGGTAAAGGGTATTGAAGTGGTTGAAGCCATTCAAAACGTAAAAACAAACAAACAAGACCGCCCGACAGAGAACGTGGTAATTACATCCGTCGAACTAATCGGTTAATTCCGTCTGATGAATCATTATAAAGAGACTATACGCCTGGGTGTCCCAATTATGCTGGGACAGCTGGGCATTATTATTGTAGGCTTTGCCGACAATATCATGGTGGGCCACCACAGTACGCAGGAACTGGCGGCAGCTTCGTTCGTGAATAACTTCTTCAACCTGGCTTTCATCTTCGGAATGGGCTTTTCTTACGGACTGACTCCCATTGTCGGTCGGCTGTTTGCCCAAAAACAATATGCCGAAGCAGGCGCTACGCTGAAGAACAGTCTGGCGATCAACGTCATCGTCGGTATTCTGTTAAGCCTTTGCATGCTGTTTTTGTTATTCAACCTCGACTGGCTCAACCAACCAAAAGAGTTATATCCGTATATCATTCCGTATTATATGCTGCAACTCTTCTCGGTTGTCTTCACCATGTTGTTCAATTCGTTCAAGCAATTCAGCGACGGGACGACTGATACGCTGACACCGATGTATGTCATGCTAAGTGCGAATGTGGTTAATATTATCGGGAATTACTTTCTCATTTACGGCCATGGCGGATTTCCGGAGTTAGGATTGACAGGTGCCGGTATATCAACGCTTTTCAGCCGTATCCTGACGCTGGCCGCATTCTGCTGGCTCTTTTGCCGGAGAAAGAAATATGCGGAATACGTCAAAGGCTTCAAACAAAGCGCCATCAACCGGGAAAGTATCCGAAATCTGGTACGCTTGGGTTTGCCGGTCGGTTTCCAAATGGGCGTAGAGACCGGATCTTTCAGTCTGAGTGTTATTATGATGGGATGGATTGGCAGTACGGCTCTGGCGGCTTATCAAGTAGGCGGTGTCATTACAACGTTAGGCTTTATGCTTTATTATGGTATCGGAGCGGCTGTATCCATTCGGGTAAGTAATTTCAACGGTAGCCGGAACAATCAGGAAATACGTAAGGCGGCTCAGGCCGGATTTGTGATTATCAATACCTGTGCCCTGCTTTTCATTGCTTTCTTACTCTTGTTCCGCACACGTATCGGTTATTTATTTACCCCGGAAGAAGAGGTCGTAAAGTTGGTAGCTCTCTTCTGCTGGCCCATGATGCTCTATCAATTCGGAGATGGTTTGCAGATTCTTTTCGCCAATGCCTTGCGCGGACTGACTGATGTCAAATACATGGCCAAGATGGCGTTGGTTTGTCACTTCGGACTCGCTCTGCCGATCGGTTATATCTGTGGCTTTATCCTCAACTTAGGAGCATTGGGTGTCTGGTTCGGTTTCCCGATCAGTCTCACCACATTGGGATTATGCTTGTGGAGACGTTTCCATGTATTGACAAAGGCGGATTAAGATAAAGATCCCCAAAGAATCCGTGTCAAACCCAATAAAGGCACGAAGTCTTTGGGGATTTATTTTTAGTACCGCATCTTCCGTATCTCAGAACTTCTTTGTCCGGATATGGCAATAAGGTTCTCCACCTGTCTTGTCATAATAATGCTGATGATACTCCTCTCCTTCCCAGAAAGCAGAAGCCGGCGTAAGGCGTGTATTCACTTCATAACCTTTCGACCGGAGCAAGGCTATCACTTCTTCGGCCTGTTTCTTCTGTTCTTCATTCAGATAAAAGATTTCACTTCGGTATTGCGGACCAATGTCCGGACCTTGTCCGTCGGTTTGTGCCGGATCATGAATCTCAAAGAACAACTTACATAAATCAACATAGGATGTCTGGTCGGCATCAAACACGACCTTCGTCACTTCGGCATGACCCGTTGTATGCGCTTTTACTTCTTGATAAGTAGGATGTTCCTTATCTCCGCCCATATAACCCACTACCGAATCAATGACTCCTTTGGCATGTTCAAACTGATATTGTGCGCCCCAAAAGCAGCCGCACGCGAATATTGCAGTCTCTTGTTTCATCGTTTCCTCCTTATTTTATCGGACCAAATGTACAAAAAAATCTAACAGCACCAAGCTGATGTCTTTATATCCCGTGATGTTGATTACTTTTGTAGCGCTGTTTTCAATGCGATCTATTATGTCTGTAAGCAAATTTCACACCTTTCAATCCCCGACCGACGGTATCGAACAGCCGGAAACGTTCACTAATCCGTTCCATTATACCCCGCATCCGCTTTGTCTTTTGGCGACAAAAGAGGTACAAGCCTATCTGGAAACACGGGACGACTGGCAAGAAGAATTGGAAAAAGGGAAAATGTTTGGTGTGCTGGTTGTACGGAAACCCACCGGAGAAATCGGTTTCCTGGCAGCTTTCTCCGGGAATCTGGCCCATTCCAACAACCACGATTACTTTGTTCCGCCGGTCTATGACTTACTACAACCCGACGGATTCTTCAAGATCGAAGAAGAACAGATTACGGCCATCAACCATGAACTCGAAGCGATGCAGCACAATCCGGCTTATTTGTCGTGGAAAGAGGAACTGCAGCAACAGCAGAGTGCCGCATTGCAGGCATTACAAGCCGCCAAGACCTTCTTGAAAACAGAAAAAGAACGGCGGGTACGCCTCCGCGAAACGGGTTTGACAGCCGACGAAGATGCCCGGCTCATCCAAGAAAGTCAGTTCCAAAAGGCAGAATATAAACGGTTGGAACGAAAATGGAAAGCCGAACTCACCCAACTGGAAACGCGTATCCTGGAGTATGAAAAGCAAATCCAACAACGGAAGCAAGAACGGAAGAAACGGTCGGCAGCCCTTCAGCTCCGGCTTTTCGCGCAGTTTAATTTGTTAAATGCCCGAGGAGAGACAAAAGATCTTTGTGAAATCTTTGCACCGACAGCCCAGCAAGTTCCTCCCGCCGGAGCAGGCGAATGTGCTGCACCCAAACTGCTGCAATATGCCTATTTGAATCAGCTTCGTCCGATTGCGATGGCTGAATTCTGGTGGGGCAATTCTCCGAAAACAGAAATACGCCGGCATGGTTACTTCTACCCTGCCTGCAAAGGGAAATGCGAACCGATCCTCAAGCACATGCTGATAGGCCTGCCGGTTGCCTTCCAATCGGTCCAGACCTCGGTTGCATCCGATATTTCTTTGGAGATTCTTTATGAAGACAATGACCTGCTAGTCGTCAACAAACCGGCGGGCATGTTGTCGGTTCCCGGGAAAGAAGCCAACTTTTCTGTTTACGACTGGGCACGAAAGCAATATCCCAAAGCCACCGGTCCGCTGATTGTTCACCGTCTGGATATGGCTACTTCCGGTCTGTTGCTGATTGCCAAGAAAAAAGAAGTTCACCAACATCTGCAGGCACAGTTTAAGAACCGGACCATCCGCAAACGATACATCGCTCGGCTCGATGGCATCCTCAGTTCTGATAAAGGAAGTATTTCTCTGCCCATCTGCCCCGATCCACTGGATCGTCCGCGGCAAATCGTCCATGAAACCTTAGGTAAACCCGCCATCACTACGTATGAAGTGCTCCAAAGGAGTGCCCATCAAACGTGGGTTGCCTTCTATCCGCATACCGGACGTACGCACCAACTGCGCGTTCATGCCGCACATCCTGACGGATTAAATGCCCCGATCGAAGGCGATACACTTTACGGGCGAGAATCCGACCGCCTGTATTTACACGCCGAACTCCTGGAGTTTGATCATCCTACTACCGGGAAACGGATCCACATCGAAAAGCCGGCCGATTTTTATCCTACGGAGAAATAATCGCATTCTCATTATCCCGGAGCATAAAATTGCCTGCACTTTATATTTTTGACAGCTGTCAAAAAATTAAAAACAAATAGGATTCAGGGAAAAAATAAACGAACAGCATGTCACCTTTCGCCTGCAACATTCGTTATACAAATGAACTAGTTCCAAAAACAAGATGTTTAACGAATAAAAAATAGATGCATTATGATCGCTTATACAAGTATTATTATCTCATTGGGTATTTGTGTCGTCCTGCCCGTTCTGATCGTATGGTTAATCATGCGCAAACAAACCAACGACACCAACAAACGTACTGAAATCATTTTAGCCGCATTGGAGAAAAATCCCAATTTGCAAATTGAAGAATTCATCAAGCAACTCAATCCACCCAAAAAATCTCTTAAAAAAGAACTTTTGGAAAAACTCCTTTGCGCATGTGTATTCATAGCCATAGGAATTTCATTCTTAGGAGTTGCTCTTTGGATAGATTATAAAGGAGGAAGTGATCCAAAGGATATCTATCAAATTTATTTCATAAGTATACTTTCATTAGGAATAGGCATATCCTTTCTGATCGTTTATTTTATCAGTAAAAGAATGTTGGCAAAAGAATTGGAGTCTGAGGAAAAAGAACAAAAGTGAACCGAGAAGAATTCATAAAACTGGTAAGCCGTGAGCAGGAATCATTAAGAAGATTCCTGCTGGCTCTCTGTTGTGGAAATCGGGAAGAAGCCAATGACATCGCTCAGGAAACTTTGGTAAAGGCATATCTGTCGGTAAGTCACTATCAAGATGAAGGGAAATTCAATGCCTGGCTTTACAAGATTGCCCACAATACCTTTCTGGACAGAAAAAAGGTACAACGAGATTGGGATACATTAGACGAAGCCATCTCTACTCCCGATTCATCCTTGGCAGCCGACCGTTCGTTTGCCTATCAAGATTTATATGCAGCGATAGCCAGTCTGCCTGCCAAAGAACGCACATCGATTCTGTTATACTACCTGAAAGGATATTCTATCAAAGAAATCAGTGTCATCATTGACGTCAGTGTGGATGCCGTGAAGAAACAGTTGTCGCGCGGAAGAGAACAACTCAAACTAAAAATCAAAAGGGAATGAAAAAGGAAGATATTTTAGAACAAATATTTCAAGACTACAAGCCCAGCCTTGAAAGTAACGAATGCTTCATGGAAAAGCTGAATCAAAGATTGGATGCAGTCGAATACATCAAGCAAGTACAGGATAAGCAAATTCGCCGGTATAAATATCTGGTGATTGCCGCCTTCGTATTGGGAATTCTGTGCAGCTGTGCCTTGTTTGCCTTTATCCTCATGCTCCCGGAAACGGCATTTACCTTTTCATTCGAAACGGAAATCAAGGGACTTTCATTCCTTGAACAAAACAGCCGTTTGCTTTCTCTTGCTTTCATTGCCGGAATCATCAGCTTTGCCATCATCAGTATTATCCGCAATATCCAAGACGTCATAAATCTTTCCTCATATCAAACAAAGGCAAAATAGAAAGAAGATATGACCAGCGCAAAGCAAAACTGGATAAAAAGACTAAAGGCTAAATATCTACTAAGTAGATATTTAGCCTTTTAATAGTCGGGATGAGAAGACTCGAACTTCCGACCTCCACGTCCCGAACGTGGCGCGCTAGCCAACTGTGCTACATCCCGATTTTTATGTCTTGTAATCGCTTCGGTAGTACCGTTCTCGATTACGGTTGCAAAGGTACGACTTTATTTTAAACTGACAAGCGTTTCGGCAAAAAAATTATCAGAAAATTTCATTTTTCTTTTTCCTCTGCAGGCAACATACCTAATAACTCAAACATTTTCCGATAGATAGCCGCTTTTTCCGGTAATGGCTTCGGATATGCCCGCGAAGAAGAAGGCATGCGAAATAGTTTCATATCTCTTCCTTGCCAGACAAAAGAAGAGAAAGATCCGACTGCCGGTTCTTCGACCGATACATACAACGACAAGACCGACAAAAGCGTATCCATGGCCTTTTGTCCAGTAACCACTATGGCACGGCATTGCGGAATCTGGCCCAATACCTGTTCCAAATCAATCGGTCGGACAATTTCAAGGAACTTATCCGAAGCATTTCCTTTCTGACGGATCACTTCTACACCGGTATCACCTATTCCCAAACCTTTTTCCCGGCAAAAAACCTTGCATTTCTCTTCACTGAATTTCCGGGGCGCTTCCAAAAAGAAGTCTTTGTCCGCATAAAATAAAAGTCCAAGAATTCTCCACATATCGTTTTGTATATTCGGATAGTAGAAATTCATGGACCAACGTTGCTGAGGCGGAGGAAAACTCCCCAACATCAGCAACTGTGTATTTTCCGGCAGAAAGAATCCCAGCGGATGCTTCTCGGCTACGGTTTCTTTCATGCGTCTTTCTTTCCTTCTTTTGCCTGTTTCTTCTGATCTTCGCGAGCCAAAAGAACCACATTATAGACAAAGTCTGTTACCCATTGTTCTGAATACCCCAAAGACTGAGCATACTTACGAACACTCCAGGCCGCTTTCTGCACACTCACATCGTTCCATTCCGAACGTGTCATGATTTCATGCACTGTCTTTACGGTCTGTGCGTAAAGCATCTTCTTCAACAACAGCGCCAAACGGAACTTCCATTGCATCAGATTACCCAACAGACTGAACAAATCATTGCAGAAACCTTGGAACATAAAGAAATAGGTCTTGATATCGTTCTGAGTCTTACAACATCTCCTCACCGACGAATCTATTTCCTTGAAGAATGTTTCGTTTAATCCATAATCCTGCATCAGGACTTTGCGGACACGAGCCTTTTCAGCAACACCTAATTTATTATTCTGAGTCGGAATCTTCAGCATACGCTTGAATAAAGCCATATCAGCCAGCATATTCAGATTCGTCACTCCCAAGTTAACAGCCATGACAGCCTGATAGTAAACCCGGATCAATGAAACGAACTCTTCAACAGAACCTTTCGTCGTTTCTTCTGTTGTTTCCGGTGTATTTTTCTTGAATAATTTTGATAAGAAACTCATTTCATTATGATTTAACGCGCAAATATACAAAATATCACTGATTCAAACGCCACTCCCGATGATAAGAATCAACAGCTTCACGAACAGAACCATGCAATTGCAACAAATGATGCGCCGTATCGTAATCCAAACCTAACTCATCCATAATCATCCGCGTTCCCCGATCGACCAGCTTTTGGTTAGTCAGCTGCATATTCACCATCCGGTTGTTCTTGACTCTTCCCAATTGAATCATCGTAGCCGTACTGATCATATTCAATACCATCTTCTGGGCCGTTCCGCTTTTCATCCGTGTACTACCCGTAACATATTCCGGACCGACAATCGGTTCAATGGCAATATCAGCCTCAGCCGCTATCGGAGAATCCGGATTACAGGCAATCGCGCCTGTCAAAATCCCTTCCTGACGCGCCTGATGTAAAGCTCCGATTACATAAGGCGTCGTGCCTGAAGCAGCAATGCCCACCACAACATCCCGAGAAGAAACATGATGTTCACACAATTCCTGCCAACCTTTCAACGCATCGTCTTCAGCTGCTTCCACCGGATTCCGCAAAGCCTTCTCTCCGCCAGCTATCAATCCGATCACATACGTATTAGGCATTCCATAAGTCGGTGGAATTTCGGAAGCATCCAAAACGCCCAATCGTCCGCTTGTCCCGGCACCTAAATAAAACAGTCGTCCACCTTGCTTCATCCGCTCAACAATACCTGTCACCAATTTCTCGATCTGTGGAATCACCTTTTGTACAGCCAATGCCACTTTCTGATCTTCCTGATTAATCTCCGTCAATAGTTCGTGTACCGATTTCTTCTCCAAATCATGATACAACGATTCTTGTTCCGTTATTTTCTGAAAACTCATTTCCTTACCTTATTATAATATAAAATCAGACCGTCCATAGGAGCCTTCTCTATCTTTCCCGGCATCAGCTCATATTTCTCGAGGACTTGCCGTAATACCGACTGAAAATAAAAAGCCACCGAACCTACAAAATGAACCGGATATCGGTCATGTCCCGTATATTGCATTACATTTCGCCGGATAAAGGCATCAAAACTACGATAAACCAATTGGAAAACCGGCTCTACATCCAAATGCTCTTTCAAGAATGGAACAAAGCTGGCCAGGTAACGATTCGGGAAAGGCTTCTTGTAAACATGTTCCAAAATAGAAGCCGGCGTCAGTTGGTAAGTTTCCATAAATTCCTGACATAGCAAAGCCGGTAACTGGCGCTTCAAACAATCTCCGATTAACAGTTTCCCCAAAACGGCACCACTGCCTTCATCTCCTAAAATAAATCCCAAAGGAGAAATCTGTTCTTTTACCTCTTTCCCATCATACAGACAAGAATTGGAACCTGTTCCCAAAATGCAAGCGATACCTGTTTCGGTTCCACACAAGGCATGAGCGGCTGCCATCAGATCACTGTTCACTTCCACCGGAACAGACCAACAGGAATGAATCGCCTTTTCTACCAAAACATTTTTCTCGGGAAAAGCACAACCTGCCCCATAGAAGTAAACGGCATCAATAACCAATCCAGTCCATTGCGGATACAAAACCTGCTGAATCATGGCTGTCATTTGTTCTTCCGACTGGAAATAAGGATTCATTCCCGGCGTAAAACACCGGGAATGAATCTGACCTGTTTTCTCTACCAAGCACCATTCTGTCTTGGTTGAACCACTATCTGCTATAGCAATCATTTTCCGTTATATAAGCGTACATTGAAGAATATATACCAAAGCTCCGGCTAAATAACCCAAGAAAGCCATTCCGGTAATCTTCTTCAAATACCAGCCAAAGCTGATTTGTTCCAAACCCATAACCACAACACCTGCTGCAGAACCGATGATCAGCATACTTCCTCCTACACCGGCACAATAAGCCAGGAATTGCCAGAAAGTTCCATCTTGTATAAAGTTCATCCAATAAACCGGATCTGCACTGACAGCTACGGCTTCTTCCGTCATTACCGGATACATTCCAATCGCTCCTGCCACCAAAGGAACATTATCGACTACTGCCGAAAGCATACCAATGACCATATTTACAATAAAGACATTTCCGACAGAAGTATCCAACCATGAAGCAAAAGCACCTAAAATACCCGTATATCTCAGTACTTCAACAGCCAATAAAATACCTAAGAAGAAAAGAAGGGTTGAACCATCAATCCGATGTACGACCTTCGATACACGCAACTTGCGGTCTTCTTCCAATGATTCTTTCTTACCATAAATAAACTCAGTAAAGAACCACAAAATACCAACACCTACCATTACACCCATAAAAGGAGGTAAATGAGTCACCATTTTAAAGACCGGTACAAACAACAGACAAAGTATGCCCAAAACAAAGATATACAAACGTTCCCGATGTGCTAAGGCAAAAAACTCTTCCGGACTATTCGCTTGACCTTCATTCTCTAGAGTCGTTTGTTCAGGAGATGTAACACTCCCCTTCATCTGTCTGGCCATTAACAACATCGGAACAAACATCGACACCAGACTGGGAAGGATCAGATGCGGAATAGTTTCACCAGTCGATATGTTTCCTTTTACCCACAGCATAATTGTAGTTACATCGCCTATCGGAGACCAAGCGCCACCACTATTTGCAGCAATCACAATCATACTTCCAAAGAACCAACGGGTTTTCTGATCGGCTATGATCTTCCGAATAAGCATAATCATCACGATAGACGTTGTCAAATTATCCAATACTGACGACATAAAGAATGTCAGGATAGAAATCATAATCAACAAAGGCTTGGTCTTCCGCGTTGTGATCCGATTGGTAATAAACTCAAAACCGCCATGCACATCTATCAATTCCACAATAATCATGGCACCGACCAGAAATATCAATGTCTGACAAATTTCACCGATACTTACCAATATTTGATGACTGACGATATATTGCTGGCATTGTTCCATCAACGACAAAGAAGCCACTTGTGGATCTTGAACAAAAGCCTTAAATCCATCACTGGAAACCAAAGATTCAAATTCGGGACCGTTCATCACATACAAAATCCATAAAATCGTTCCCGTCAACAAGGCTGAAGCCGCCTTGTTTATCTTTATCGGATGTTCAAATGCAATCATTAAATATCCGACAATGAAAATTGTTACAACCAATATCAACATCTATACTTCTCTTTCTATCTTTTATAATTCATAAATACATTCACTACACACAAAAAATGCAGATCTGAAAGCAAATGCAAATATGTATAGATTGCATAACTTCCAGATCTGTATATGTATCTCCGGATCAAACAATCCGGAAAACCTGCTTTCAGCAACGCGTCTTATTGATGTTCACGGCGAAGCAAATCGTTTACAGTCTTCACTGGATTAAATGTTTCAATCGGAACTTCTACAAAGACTGTATTCCAGTCGCTCATAGCACCATTCCAAAGCCCTGGCAACTCAAGAGCCTTCAATTCTTTACCATCTTTACTCTTATAAGAGATAAAACCAGTATTCTTATCTACATAATCCGGCAAATTGAACTTCTCGCCCTTGTAATTCTTAATCGCACAAACCAGATCAACAGGATTAAAGTGAGTTCCTTTCTCAAACAAGGCTTTCTTGACTGGATCATTCATGTCAATCTGTGAACTTTCCAATACTTGTAAAGAAACAGAACCATCCGGATTAACGGCTAAGAACGGACCACCACCCGGTTCTCCTACATTCTTCACCATACCACAAACACGCAACGGACGGTTCAATTTATCCTTAATGTAAAGGACCAATTCGGCATCTTCCATCAACTTGATATCTGATTTCCGGGTACACAAATCGTTTTGCAGGAAATGAATCATTTCTTCAATCTGATCATGTGTGTATTTACCGGTATCAATCAATTCCAGATATTTGAAGATCTTTTCTTGCAGACTGACCAAAACACCTGCAATTAATTTCTTATAGATGATAGTTGCTGATTTGAAACTATCCGGAACCACATTATCAATGTTCTTAATGAATACGACATCAGCATCTACATCGTTCAGATTTTCGATCAATGCACCGTGACCACCCGGACGGAACAACAACTTGCCATCTTTATCCCGGAACGGAGTATTATCCATATTGACAGCAATTGTATCCGTACTCGGCTTCTGAACACTGAATGAAATATCATATTTCACAGAGAATTTATCTTCATAAGCATCTTTCTTCTTTGCAACCAACTCTTCAAACAAAGCCTGATGTTCCGGAGAAACTGTAAAGTGAATATTTACCTCACCCGCATTGTTCTTGGCGTACATGGCACCTTCAGCCAAATGTTCTTCCATTGCAGTACGGAAAGTTTCAGGGTAAGTGTGGAACAACAACAAACCTTTAGGCAAAGAACCATAATTCAAGCCGACCTTTTCCAATAAGTTTGAAACGACTTTCTTATATTCACCCAAGGCTACTAAAGCCGGAATATCCTTTCCCGTATTTTCCTGGCATTTCTGATTCAATGCTTTATAAAATGCGAATTTACGAATATCGGCAAAAAACTTCTTTTCAAAGTCTGTTGTAGGAACATCGTAGTCGGCAGAAAGGAATCCAAACAGATTCTTAAACATACGACTGGCAGCACCCGACGCCGGGACAAACTTAAGAATACGCTTGTTCTTTGTCAGATAAGCATCCCAGGCAGCCATATAAGCCGGCTGAGATTCTGCCGGAATCACCTTTATTCCTTTTTCAACAGAAGCCGATGCCTCTATTTCCAGGAAAGGAAACCCTTTCTCAAAACAGGATAACTGTTCCTCAATTTTCTCTTGTGAAATACCTTTTTCAGATAATTGCTCCAAGTCTTTCGCGTTTAACATAGTACACTATTTTTATGAATAAAATATTTTTTCTTCATCCTTAGTACGCAAATGTATAAAAATACCGACAATAATATCATAGATATTTCAAAATAAAAAGATACTTTTACAACACGTTTTACCGTACTTGTCCTCAAATGGGCAAAATAAAGCATAAAGCTTATGGAGACATTACCATTTTTTACACCAGAAGAAAAGAAAGAATTCTTCACCAAATACAGATTACTGCTACGTAACCTGTATTCGTTCCTGGAAAAAGACGATATTTCCAAGATGAAGAACCTGATGAAGCAAGTTGTAGCCAAAGAATGTTATGGAAGAGACAAGAACGGAATCAATGGCCTGCTCAGAAATATTGATACGGCACTGATCGCAACGACTGAAATAGGTCTGAAAAGGACATCTGTACTGGCACTGTTACTCTACCGTCCCGTCTACAAAGGTGTTATTACCAACGAGGAAGTAAAAGAGTTATTTGGGGAAGATATCACGCTCATGATTCAACGTTTGCTTCGTACTTCCGACTTATACGCTCGAAATACGGCTGTCAATTCGGAGAATTTCCATCATCTGTTACTCTCGTTTGCCGAAGATGTGCGTGTCATCCTCATCATGATTGCCGACCGCCTCTGTATGATGCGGCTCGGGAAGAAACTGTCAGAAGACGACCGTATCCGACTGGCAACAGAAGCAGCCTATCTATATGCCCCATTGTCACACCGAATGGGACTTTATAAAATAAAAAGCGAGTTGGAAGATTTGTCTCTTAAGTATATCGACCGGAAACAGTTCGATTATATCAAGCAAAAGCTGAATGAGACAAAACGTTCGCGCGACGCTTATATAGCCCGATTCATTGCTCCGCTGAAAGAAAAGTTGGAACAGGCAGGGTTTAAGTTTGAGATCAAAGGACGTACCAAGTCGATTCATTCCATCAACAACAAGCTGAAAAAGCAAAAGGTGGATTTTGAGAATATCTATGATTTGTTTGCCATCCGGGTTGTTTTGGATACGCCTCTTGAAAAAGAACGCTCCGATTGCTGGCAGGTATATTCGATCGTAACGGATATGTACCAGCCAAATCCCAAACGATTAAAAGACTGGATTTCCATTCCGAAATCGAACGGATACGAAAGCCTGCATATTACGGTTATGGGTCCGGAGAATAAATGGGTAGAAGTGCAGATCCGAACCAAGCGAATGGATGAAATAGCCGAAAAGGGTCTGGCGGCACACTGGCGTTATAAAGGAGTCAAGGCAGAAAAAGGCTTGGATGAATTCATGAATACAGTGCGGGCTGCTTTGGAAGCAAAAGATTCCAATCCGCTGGATCTGATGAAAGATTTCCGGATGGATTTGTATAAAGATGAAATCTATGTCTTTACTCCAACCGGAGAACTGATCAAACTGGCTAAAGGCGCAACGGTGCTGGACTTTGCCTTCGCTATCCACTCTCAGCTGGGTTGTAAATGTGTATCGGCCAAAGTAAATGGGAAAAATGTTCCTATCAAATATGAATTAAACAATGGAGATACGGTTTCCATTGTCACTTCGCCAACTCAATCACCCAAACGTGACTGGTTGAATTTCGTTGTTACCTCAAAAGCCCGCGTACGAATCAAACAGGCATTACGGGAAGAAATGGCCAAGATGGTCGATTTTGCCAAAGAGATGTTGCAACGGCGGTTCAAGAACAGAAAGATCGACATGGAAGAGGCTTCGCTTATGCGTTATATCAAGAAGAAAGGATACAAGACCGTAACAGACTTTTATGTTGATATAGCCGAAGAGCGTTTGGACCCGAATGTCATTATTGATGAATATTTGGATTTGATCCGTAAAGAAACCGAACAGCAAGAACATCTGGTTGCCAGAAGTGCGGAAGAGTTCGTTACTACGACCGAAGCGGAAGAGATAGCAACCAACAAAGATGTATTGGTAATCGACAAAAACCTGACCGGTATCGAATACAAGCTGGCCAAATGTTGTAATCCGATTTATGGAGATGAAGTATTCGGATTTGTTTCTACTCAAGGTATTAAAATACACCGCATGGATTGTCCGAATGCTCAGGAAATGTTCAGCCGTTTCGGCTATCGTATCATCCGTGCCAAATGGAGTGGAAAAGGCGACAACGGATATATCGTTACTCTGCGCGTAGTGGGTCGCGACGACATTGCCATTGTTACCAACATCACCTCTGTCATCGGCAAGGAAACCAATGTCTCTTTGCGATCTTTACATATTGATTCCGTCGATGGATTATTCCAGGGCAACTTCACCGTTCAGGTAAGAGATACAACAACATTAAATCAACTGACTAAAAAACTCAAGACTGTCAAAGGTGTAAAGAATGTAGAACGCCTCAATACTTGAGCAACATAAGATACAAACTATTTTAACGACCTTCCAGATAATTTTGGAAGGTCGTTTTTATTTTACCCTAAGCTTTAATAAACATCATAAAAAAACGGCATAAATCCGTAATGGATTTACACCGTTTCCTGTTACTATGACGATTTATGTATAAATCTTATTTCACAATTACCTTTTGAGCAACTTCTCCTTCAATAGCAACAATCAGCAAGCCACGAGAAGCTGGAACGGTAAAACGATCACTTGTTACCAAATAGTTACCGACAATCTTTCCTAAGATATCCGTCAGGACAATCTTCTTGTCTTTAGCATTCATCACAGTTACTGAATTATGACCACCAGCAACAACGACAGATGTAGGAGCTTCTATTTCTTCATTTGCTGTTGGAGCAGAAGCCTTTTCTGCAGAGAAGTTCATACCCGTATTCGACATTACCAAGGTATTGGCAATCTGTGAAACGAAAGCACCACCCTTTACATTGATATTTTCCAACCACAAACTACCGTCTTCATTCTTCTTCAAAGAGAAGTAAGCCGGACTATTCTTGGATGTTCGGATTGTATCATTTGAAGGAATAAATCCTAAACGATTCTTACCCTCATGCTGTACTGTATCAATAGCTGACAGATAATAGCGAACATCAGAAGTTTCATCATCTGCACCAATCATACAAGTAGAGATCAAATAAACAGGTTTACCCGGAATAACCGTATCTGCCTTTTCAATCCTGAATGAGAAGTTATCAGCAGTATAATCCGCTTTTGTAATTTCCTGACCTTCGTTCTTTAACTCAGCCCACAAAGTAAGCGGATTCATTGTCAAGTATTTGCCATTACATTCGAAACGCAGATGTGAACTTTCTACTGTTTCATATTGCGGAGCGTCAATGATATCGACATCAAATTCTACAGCTTCCGATTTTTCTTCGCTCAACAGCAAATTAGATTGTGTACTATAAGTAACATATTCCTTACCCACTGTCATTTCATAAACAGTACCATCATTCGACTGTCTGAAGACAATATTCAAAGTATCCTCCTGGAAGTTTGACATGATTAAAGAACCAGTTTTAGAATCTTTCACTAAAACCCGATCACCAAACTGATCAGCCAAGCGATATGAAACCGTATACAAGGTATCACCTAAAGACTTTGCTCCGGCAGTTTTCTCTTCCGTTCCAGCAAGCAAACGGAATGAAGTAGCTTCTTTTTCCATATCTGCCAATAACAAAGAATCTGAAACAGAGATAGGAACTGTTCCTCCAACAGCATTCACATTCAGCTGAATGGTTTTCTCTTTCAATTCAGCTTCTGTAAGGCGAAGAATACCCAGATATTTATCTTTCAAATCCACCTTCGGCTGATATTCAAATGAAAGTGTATCAGTTTTTCCTGCTACCGTATAAGCACCACTTACACCATTAACAGCAAAGATTTCACTGTTAGACGCATAAGTTGTACCTTTCAAACGATCTACAATACTATATTTACCATTTTCTTCCTTTACATACCATTGTCCGTCCGGATTATAAACAGAAGGAGTTTCAGCTACATAACCACTTCCATACAGATACTTACCGCCATCTGTCGTCTTACCGGCATTCTTCAGGAAATAAACACCTGAGCCGTTCGCCAATGTAACTGGAGTTCCGCGGCGGGTTGTAATAAACGGAGCCGTACCTTGCAGAGATTCTGTTTCACTAACCGTCAGTACTTTGTTATCGCCCAACGTAGCATAGACTACTTGAACATCTTTTTCGCTATATTTATCATTTGAAGTCAATGAAGGAGCTTGCTTGACAAACATGGCAACAGAATCGTTCTTCAAGTCAATCGTAAACTTAAACTTCTGGAACGCCTCATTTCCCCATGTATGTGTACCTCCACCTTTAGGTCCTCTATAGGTAGAATCGGCTACAAACTTAAACCCGAAGGCATTCTTAGCTCCCGAGATCTCTGTATAAAGTGTATCAACTCCTAAATATTTGGCTTTTCCATCATCAAAGTATTCATCTCCTTTGATCTGCAGAGACATATAATCCTTATTCTCTCCCGTTAAATTCGTAGCAACCAATTCCTTGTCCTTAAAGATATCACCGGTATAATTGCCACCCATATTTAGGATAAATGTAGAAATACCATCTCCTAATTCGTTTGCCTTCAGCTGATATTTCGAATCAGGAAGTTCTACTGTAAAACTGTTGTTCGTAGTTGAAGTCAAAGCCAACTTGGAATCCGAAACAGACAAGGCCAACGTTTTACTGTCACCATAATAACCAACAATCTTACCGCCAGTAAATGTCCATTGAGAAACACCAGATGGATCCAAAACCGTAGTTGCATTTGCTTTTGTAGAGAATGATAAAACGGCCTTTGTAGCTTTGTTCGTGAATTGATAAACATCACCACCAGCAGTCGTTTCTACTTTCTTTATCTGCCACAAAGCCAAATCTATTTCATCTTTTGTATCCCCTTTATTACTTCTAACAAGAACAGAGTCTGTCCGTTCTGCATCTAACGCCAAATAAGAATTAGCCGACGTTAAATAAAAGTAATTCCCTTCTTTCCATTCTGCCTTATCAACCGAACTAACTTGCTCTTGTGCAAACACCGAAAGCGAAGTTCCCATTAATAAAGCAGTTGATAACAATGTAAATCTTTTCTTCATATGTTTTTAATTTGTTCTTATTCTGATCCTTTTTAATCAATAACTTAGCAAAGATAGAAAAAGTTCATGACTTTGTCTTATCCATGTCCGGTTTATGCGCCAAATCCACATTTTATTGTACAAAAACCCGTATTTATAATACCAGATACAACATTATTACACCGGCAAAACAGAAGTAACGAATATTAAAAACGAAAGTAATTGGAATCATTCCCGATTCTCGGGAGTTTTAAAACACATATCGCATGGACATTGGTTGGAAAGGTCAAGAAAGAGTATTTCATAGCTACATCTCTTATAAATAAAAAAGCCCGGCATATAACATCCGGGCTTAACGATAATATTAATAATAGTGTAATAAAAGATTGATATAATCATCTATTTTTGCTTTAAACAAAAATAAGAGTATGTTTCCTTTTCTACACTACAAAGATATATAATTCCTTTTGAATAATAATCAGAATCAAAAGAATCTTTCTAAACGGTATGTTTTCTGAACAAACCCAATTGTTTTCTGTACAAAAGGCTTCAATCCTTAGCCTGATGTATGGTCAGCTGAGGAAATGGGAAACCAATGCCTTCTGCATTGAAACGTTCATATACAATACGGGTGATGTCATAATAAACATTCCAATAATCCGGACTATTTACCCAAACACGGACAACATAATTCACACTGCTATCGGCCAATTGACTCATAGCAATAAAAGGAGCGGCCGGTTCTTGCAAGATTCGTTCATCTTTTGCAAGGATTTCTTCCAAAACCCCTTTGACTTTGGCATAATCTGTACCATATTCTACACCAAATGTCCAATCGATACGGCGAACTTGCTGGTATGAATAGTTAATAACAGCGCTGCTACTCAATGAGCCGTTGGGTATATAAATCACCTTATTATCGGTAGTTGTCAATACCGTATGAAAGATCTGAATCTCCCGAACTGTTCCTGAAAGATTCTGGGCTTCAATAAAATCACCTACTTTATAAGGCTTGAAGATCAGAATAATCAATCCTCCGGCAAAGTTCGACAGATTACCACTCAAAGCCATACCAATTGCCACACCGGCAGAAGCCAATAAAGCGGCAAACGAAGCCGTTTGTACACCCAATGCTCCAACAACCGAAACAATCAGCAGAATCATCAATATAATGTGGATTAAACTACCGACAAAGGTTTTAATGGAAGGATCAATATTTCGCTTCAACAAGACTCGCTGTACTAATTTATTAATCATACTGATTAAAAAGCGACCTACAATAAATACCAGTAAGGCTTTAATCAAAGTCCAGCCCAAAGCAGCTCCCTGCTCAACAAGAGAATCTAATACACGAGACAACTTAGTGCCCGTTTCAACTACTTCTAATAAAATCATATTGTTTTCTATTTTAAATTTGTTTTGCTTTATCCGTTATCACTCAACTTATTCTATCTTGAATTCTTACAAAGTGTAGCAAAGCTATAAATAATTTATATTTGGACAAATAGCCGAAATAAATCCTTAGTTTTGCACGTGCTTATTTAGTAAACAAATTAAATGGGAAAAAGATTTATATTTCTTTCGATTTTTTTTATTTCTTGTGGCTTCGGGTCTCTTTCTGCACAGACTTATGAAGAATGGATACAGAAAAGCTGTGATTATTTTGATAAAAACGATTTAGTTTCGGCTGAAGAAGCGCTCAAAAACGCCATGCGCGAAGAACCGGGTAATCCGGCTAATTTCGCTTTGCTCTGTAATTTAGGAACAATCCAACGGAGACAAGGGAAAAAACAAGAGGCAATCGTTTCTTATACAGCAGCGTTAAGCCGTCACCCCAAAAGCGTTACCATATTGGAAAACAGAGCTTCGCTTTATACGGAATTGGGAGAAATAGATAAAGCCATTAACGATTATAATGCGTTGCTGATTGTAGATCCGGAACATCAGGAATCACTGTATGCACGCGGACTGCTTTATCTGGCACAGAAGAAATATGCAGCGGCTGAAGGTGATTTCGACAAGATTCTTCAACTGAACGAAAAGTCCGTTTTAGCCCGCATGGGATATGCCATCTTGGAAAAGACACGAGGAAATTATGATGAAAGCGAACGGATCTATAATTACCTGATTGATAAAATGCCTCGTGACTGGATCTTGTATGAAGGAAGGGCTGATCTTTATTTCCTGATGGGGAAAAATGCCCGTGCCATGAGCGATATTAATCGGATTTTCGTAGAAAGTACGCCCAATGCTTCTTTATATATCTTGCGAGGGAAAGTCAAATTGGCACAATATGAAAAAGAATCGGCCAAGAAAGATTTCTTGAAAGCGCAGGAAATGGGCTATGATCAAGCGATCGTGGAAGAACTATTACGAATGTGCGAATAAGTATAAGCTTTTCAGTTTTTGAGTTTATAAGTTTCATTCCTAGAAGAATACAAAAACTTATAAACTCAAAAAACATCAGTACTCATTATTTCTTTTTAATGTACTCAACGATCCATTGACCAACTTCTTTAGTACCGTATTTGGCTCCACCTTCAACCTGAATTTCCGGTGTACGGACACAAGCATCCAATGAAGCATCTACAGCTTCGCGAATCAGCGCACCTTCAGCCTTTAAATCAAAGTATTCAAACAACATGGCAACGGAGAGAATTTGTGCCAACGGATTAGCGATGTTCAATCCTTTTGCCTGTGGCCATGAACCGTGGATAGGTTCAAATACCGGTGTACTTTCACCCGTAGAAGCAGATGGCAACAAGCCCATTGAACCACTGATGCAAGAACCTTCGTCTGTCAGGATATCTCCAAATGTATTCTCAGTCACCATAACATCAAAGAAAGTCGGTTCCTGAATCATACGCATGGCGGCATTGTCCACATACATATAATCGGTAGTCACTTCCGGATATTTCGGAGCCATTTCCTGAGCAATTTGTCTCCACAGACGAGAAGAGGCCAATACGTTCGCCTTATCTACAACCGTCAGATGTTTACGACGCTTCATGGCATATTCAAAACCAACCCGCAAGATTCTTTCTATTTCCGGACGTGTATACATATTCGTATCGTAGGCCTTGTCGTTGTCCTGATATTTCTCTCCGAAATACATTCCTCCGGTTAATTCGCGAATACACAGAAAATCGGCACCTTCTACCAGTTCAGCGCGAAGCGGAGATTTATGCAACAAGCATTTGAATGTCTGCACAGGACGAATATTTGCGAAAAGTCCCAAACGCTTACGCATTGCCAAAAGTCCTTGTTCCGGACGCACTTTGGCTGTAGGATTGTTGTCGAACTTCGGATCACCTACCGCCGAGAATAATACAGCATCAGCTTCCTTACAAATCTGATACGTTTCTTCAGGGAACGGATCGCCCACCTTATCAATAGCATCTGCTCCACAGAGAGCATACTTATAACTTACCTCATGACCAAACTTCTCACATACGGCAGTCATAACATCTACACCTTGTACGGAAATTTCCGGTCCGATTCCGTCGCCGGCTAATACAGCTATTTTGAAATTCATTTTCTTTGATGATTTATTTTGTTTACTATTATTCTTCTATCATATTCAACATTTTGATGGTAGCTTTGATAGCCGCCTCTGTTTGGTCAGCATCCAAGCCTCGAGTTCGGAATACCTTTCCTTCGAAACTCCAAGTAATAACGGTTTGCACAAAGGCATCAGTCCGTCCGCCTTGTGGGATTGTTACCGCATAGTTGGTCAACATCGGGAACTTCCGCCCCAACGTCTCCTTATAGACTTTCCGCAAGGCACGAACGAATGCATCATACTGACCGTCACCGCTCGAACTTTCTTCGTATTCTTTCCCGTTGATTTCAATCTTCAGGGTTGCCATCGGTTTCAAGCCATAGGCCAGATTGACAATATAACTCTTCAGTTTTACTTTCTCACTGACAACACCATGTTTCAACACGTCACTGACAATATACGGAAGGTCTTCGGGAGTAACGACTTCTTTCTTATCTCCCAATTCAATAATCCGTTCCGTCACCTTACGCATCGACTCTTCATCCAAATCCAGTCCCAAAGTTTCCAGATTCTTACGGATGTTTGCCTTACCGCTATTCTTACCCAGCGCATACTCACGCTTGCGTCCGAAACGTTCGGGAAGCAGGTCATTACAATATAAGTTGTTCTTATTATCTCCATCAGCATGAACACCTGCCACTTGCGTGAAGACATTCTCTCCTACAATCGGCTTATTAGCCGGAATGGAGATTCCTGAATACGATTCGACCATGCGGCTTACCTCATTCAGCAAGCTTTCGTCGATATTCGTGATCGCCTGGAAATGATCTTTTAATATGGCTTGCACACTCGATAAAGGAGCATTACCTGCACGCTCGCCCAAACCATTGATCGTTGTATGCAATCCTTTGACTCCGCTTAACACTGCTGCCAACACATTACTTACAGCCAAATCGTAGTCATTATGAGCATGGAAATCGAAATGTACGCCCGGATAACGCTTCTTCATCTTACGCATATACTCGATCACCTGCAAAGGATTCAAGATTCCCAATGTATCCGGCAACATAAACCGACGGATTGGCAGGGCAGTCAGCGCATCCATCAGTTGGAAAACATACGACGGTGAGTCTTTCATCCCATTACTCCAATCTTCAAGATAGACATTCACAGACAAGCCTTTTTGTACAGCGTATAAAACGGTCTCGGTAATACCCGCAATGTGTTCTTCGGGAGTTTTCTTCAACTGGCAACGGCAATGCTTTTCCGAACCTTTACACAACAGGTTAATGACTCTACATCCCGCATTATAGATCCAATCTACCGATACGTTTTTGTCAACGAACCCCAGGACTTCCACCTTCGGAAGAAGATCTCGCTGGGCAGCCCAATTACAAATCATCTTAACGGCATCGAATTCGCCTTCCGACACACGCGCCGAGGCTACTTCCACCCGATCTACTTTTAAATCCTCAAGTAACAAACGGGCGATCATCAACTTTTCATGTGGCACAAACGAAACACCGCTGGTCTGTTCACCGTCGCGCAACGTCGTGTCCATGATTTCTATACGAGGATGTTTATTCTTCATACTAAAAATTAAATTCTTTATTTGGAACGGATACCTATTCCAAAGTTCATCATCTACCTATCTAAAATGAATACACAGGCTGAAATTCTTATATACACCCTTTAAATTCTTTAGTTCACGTCGAGAATTACTTAGTTCACGTCGTGGATTAAGTAGTTCACGCCGTGGATTACTTAGTTCACGTCGTGCACTAAAGAATATGGCGTTAGATTGAATATTATACCTACCGATCAAAAGAAGAATTAACGATAGGCAGGAAACCTATACTAACGCCTCAATAAGAATAAAAAACTTCTCCTGATCAATATTTTCGAGCTTGTTCAAATGCTTCTACCTTTCCTCGGTTTTCAACCAGGAAATCCACATCATCCAACCCATTCATCAAACAATGTTTCTTATAAGCATTGATTTCGAAATGCTCCGATTTTCCGGTTGCTTTATTCGTAATCGTCTGCTCCGGCAGATTAACTTCGACTTCCATCTTCGGATCAGCATAGATAGAATCAAACAATTCCTGCAAAAAAGCCTCGCTCACCACCACCGGAAGAACAAAGTTGTTCAATTCATTATTCTTGTGGATGTCGGCAAAGAAGCTAGAAACCACAACCCGGAAACCATAACCGGCTATAGCCCACGCAGCATGTTCACGACTTGAACCGGAACCAAAGTTCTTTCCTGCTACCAGAATTTGTCCTCCGTACGTTGGATCATTCAAGACAAAATCGGTATTCAACGAACCGTCGGGACGATAGCGCCAGTCACGAAACAGGTTATCCCCGAAAAACTTTTCCTCTCGTGTAGTTGCTTTCAAGAAACGAGCCGGAATGATCTGATCGGTATCCACATTTTCCAGCGGAAGTGGGACACACGTACTTGTTACTATATTAAATTTTTGTTTCATAAATAACTTCTCAAAATAAAAGACATATTACAAAAGAGTTCTAGGATCAGTAATGACGCCTGTCACTGCAGCTGCAGCCGCCGTAAGCGGACTAGCCAACAAAGTACGCGAACCTGGGCCTTGACGACCTTCGAAATTACGGTTACTAGTCGAGACTGCATATTTGCCGGCAGGAATCTTATCGTCATTCATAGCAAGACAAGCGGAACAACCCGGCTGACGAATCTCGAAACCAGCTTCTGCCAATACCCTATCCAAACCTTCTTCCCGAATCTGCGCATCTACCATCCATGAACCAGGAACAAGCCAAGCTGTGATATGTTCCGCTTTCTTCCGACCTTTTACAACGGAAGCAAAAGCTCGAAAATCTTCGATACGTCCATTTGTACATGCTCCCAAAAAGACATAATCTACCGGCTTGCCTAACAACGACTCGCCCGGTTGGAATCCCATATAATGCATGGATTTCTCAAACGAACCTTTCTCAACTTCGCCCATTCCCTCGGTTGTCGGAATAGAATTCGTAATTCCCATACCCATTCCCGGATTGGTTCCATAAGTAATCATCGGTTCAATGTCAGCCGCATCAAAACGTACTTCTTTATCAAAGACAGCATCATCGTCACTCTTCAAAGTCTTCCAATAAGCCAAAGCCTGATCCCACGCTTCGCCCTTCGGTGCATATTCACGTCCCTTCAAATAGGCGAAGGTCACTTCATCCGGAGCAATCATACCGCCACGTGCTCCCATTTCAATAGAAAGATTACAAAGAGTCAGTCTTCCTTCCATTGTCAGACTGCGGATTGCTTCGCCGGCATACTCAACAAAATAACCGGTAGCCCCACTGGTAGTCATCTTCGACATCATATAAAGAGCCACATCTTTTGCGGTTACCCCTTTACCCAACTTACCATCAATCGTAATCCGCATAGTTTTCGGACGAGACTGCAAAATACATTGGGAAGCCATGACCATTTCCACTTCACTCGTACCAATACCAAAAGCTACGGCACCAACAGCTCCATGTGTAGAAGTATGTGAGTCACCACAAACAATAGTCATTCCTGGAAGAGTTAATCCTCGTTCGGGACCAACAACATGAATGATTCCATTCTTCGGATTCATCATGCCAAAGTAAGTCAAACCAAAATCTTTAGCATTCTTCTCCAGCGTATCCACCTGTGCCCTTGAAACCGGATCTTCAATCGGTTTGTCCTGATCATGTGTTGGTGTATTATGATCCGGCATACAGAAGATATGATCCGGACGGAAACAACTTAATCCTCTTTCCCGCAATCCTTGGAAAGCCTGCGGACTTGTCACTTCATGACAATATAGTCTGTCAATATATAACTGGACAGGCCCATCTTCCACTTGCTGAACCACGTGGGCATCCCATATTTTATCAAATAGCGTATTCATGCTCTGTTATTTTACAAATTTATTAATAGCGTCAATGTAAGCTTCTACCGAAGCAGCGATAATATCCGTATTAGCACCGAAGCCATAGTAAACATGACCGTCGTATTCCACTTGCATGTGTACTTTACCCACATCATCACTACCTTTACTAATAGCCTGGATCGTAAATTCCTTCAGTACCATCTGACGATGTATGATCTGCTTCAATGCTTTGATGGCTGCATCTACAGGACCATTTCCTGAAGCCGCCGCTTCAAATTTCTCTCCTGCTATACTCAATCCTAAACTGGCTACTGAGCGGACACCTACACCACTCGTCACTTGCAGATAATCCAATTTGATATGATGATTCATTGTCCGGTCTGCTCCGGCCAATACAAGTACATCATCATCCGTAATTTCTTTCTTCTTGTCTGCCAGTTTCAAGAAATCCTCATAGATCTGATCCAACTTTTCCTGATTAGTCTCTATACCCAACACATGCAGACGATGTTTCAGAGCAGCACGTCCACTACGAGCCGTTAAGACAATAGCATTATCATCAATACCAACATCTTTCGGATCAATGATCTCGTAAGTCTGTACATTCTTCAAAACTCCATCCTGATGAATTCCTGACGAATGCGCAAAAGCATTTCTTCCCACAATCGCCTTATTCGGTTGAATCGGCATATTCATTAAGCTAGACACCGTCCGGCTGATACCATATATTTTGGTAGTATTGATATTAGTTGTAATTCCACATTCTTTATGGCTCTTGAAAATCATGGCTATTTCTTCCAAAGAAGTATTTCCGGCACGCTCTCCAATGCCATTAATCGTTACTTCTACTTGACGAGCGCCATTCAGTACCCCTTGAACGGTATTGGCAGTAGCCATTCCCAAATCATTATGGCAGTGAGTTGAAAGAATAGCCTTTTCGATACCATCCACATGTTCCATCAGATACTTGATCTTGGCACCATATTCATCCGGCAGACAATAACCAGTTGTATCCGGAATATTCACGACAGTGGCACCTGCTTTAATGACTGCTTCTACCACACGGGCCAGATATTCATTTTCAGTACGCCCCGCATCTTCACAATAAAACTCAACATCATCCACATACTTACGAGCATATTTAGTTGCAGCAATCGCTCTTTCAATAATTTCTTCTCGTGTCGAATTAAATTTATACTTAATATGAGGATCAGAAGTTCCGATACCCGTATGGATACGAGAACGCTTAGCAAACTTCAAAGCTTCAGCAGCAACATCAATATCCTTTTCAACTGCACGAGTCAAAGCACAAATCGTGGGCCAAGTCACAGCTTTAGAAATCTCAACCACACTCTTAAAATCACCTGGACTTGAAACCGGAAAACCTGCTTCAATAACATCAACTCCCAAAGCCTCTAATGCCTTTGCCACTTGAATCTTCTCAACAGTGTTCAACTGGCATCCGGGAACCTGCTCCCCATCACGAAGTGTCGTATCAAAAATAAATAATCTGTCTGACATATCTGTTTTATCTTATAGAATTATATACAAATAAAAAAAGACCTTTCTCACCGGGAAGCGAGAAAGGTCTTTATCCTTATTTCATCTTACAGAATCACGCACCGTCTCACTTCCTATCCTGTTGCCAGAGTAGAATAATAATAATACCCAACGAATTCAATAGACTGTTACGCAAAATCTGTTCCATTTGAATTATCTTTTTTCTATTTATCTTTTTGACGGTGCAAAGTTACATTGTTTTCTGAAACCACAAAATATATTCCTAACTTTTTTAGTAATAAAAATTACAAACCGTAAGAAAAATATTAAAAGTAACGAGAATCTATCAGGATAATTCGTGTAAAATGACTTTTTAAGCTGATGTGAATATACTTCTTTTCAGGTATTATCAGCTT
>ULUK01073569.1_pt1 | contig 48725 bp, 46 predicted proteins | sample 1958451 | NCBI WGS metagenome assembly ULUK01 (sample SAMEA4835758, study PRJEB28245) | human gut metagenome | biome: gut microbiome; material: fecal sample | place: Denmark | collected 2008
ATGTGAAAGTAGGAGGTAAATGCCTTTTATGAATAACATTTGCCTCCTACCCAATTTGTGTGTCGGGCATGACACTAACCTAACTGGTTCAATTCCAGTCGCAGGTATTTACCGCCAAGCGAAGCGAATGGCAAGTTGTTGACAGTAATGTCAAGGACGAAGGAAGCTAATAGCGAGACTATCGAGCCTACGAACAGAAACTTGGTATAAGGCTAAATGGGAAAGGATAAGACTGCAAACCAAGTCGGAGTCCGAATGGTAAACGTATCCCCCAAAACAGTAAACTGAGAGGCTGTGAAGTCGGCAGGTTAGTGCCTTACCCCGAGAGGCCCATCCAGCGTGTCAGCTCACGTGCGATAAAAAGCTTATGGATGGGAGTCAGCAGAGTCCATAGTAGATGCCTCACCAGTACCGAAGGAACTAATGTATGTATAGTGCAAATCGCTGTAAGCAATGCGTTGATAGTTCGGATGTGAGGTATGACGTATATGAAAGAACCGTAATCCTTCAAGGTCGGAAGTAACGAGAACGATTCATCGTAAATTTACAAGCAGAACGAAAAGCAGCAAATGGAATTAGTAAACGAGATTGTAGATGCAAGAAACTTCTGGGAAGCCTGGATGTCTGTCAGGCGCAATAAAGGTGCTTCCGGCATAGATAAGATGTCGGTAGATGTACTTGACGAGTATATGTCCCTGCATATGGATGAGATAAAGCAGTCCATATGTCGAAAGCAATACAAGCCATCCCCCGTAAGACGTGTATTTATCCCCAAGCCCAATGGAAAGCAACGTCCCTTGGGCATTCCTACAGTAGTAGACCGTGTGGTGCAATAGGCGACCACCCAAGTGCTAAACCGCATCTATGAACCACTGTTTAGTGAGCATAGTTATGGCTTCAGACCGAATCGCAGTTGCCATCAGGCAATTAAGCAAGCATTGGACTACTTGAATGCAGGGTATGAGTGGGTAGTGGACTTTGATATAGAAAAGTACTTTGACACGGTCAATCACTACAAGCTAATTTCAATCCTACGTGAGCAGGTCAATGATTCTGCCACTCTCCATCTAATTCGCTCGTTCCTAAAGTCGGGTGTAATGGAGGGAGGTTTTGTCAGTGCGACCACAGAGGGAGTTCCCCAAGGTGGTTGCATATCCTCAATTCTGTCCAATATTTACCTTGACAAGCTCGACAAGGGACTCGAAAGTCGAGAGTTACGTTTTGTCCGTTATGCGGACGACTTTGACATATTTGTCAAGAGCGAAAGGTCAGCGGATAGGGTAATGGCATCAGTGAGTCGTTGGCTTGAATCAAAACTAAGGCTCAAGGTAAGTGCAACGAAGACCAAGGTGGTCAGACCCACAAAGAGTGTATTCTTGGGTTTTACAAAGCGGTTTATTAATGCCAGAATAGCTAACTGTGTGAAGACAATATTACTTTTTTTACTTTTTAATAATTTCTGATTTTATATTTACCCCTGTAACCTCTACCATATTTACCTTTGTACATTTGGCATCATTTGGATTAAATAAAACCACATTATCGCCATTATTATATAAAGAACTTGCAAATATAATTCCATCAGCGCCATTAAGTTTGCAATACTCGCATATCAACTGTGTTGGAATGTATTCTATTTCTGTGTCAAATCGGCGCATTGGTTTTGAAAGGTCACGCCTTATACTATCAATGATATTTTTATGCTTTACTATTTCTCTTAAAGGCTCAGAAGCACTTCCATACGCATAAAAGATGTTTATGGATTCATTAAAATTTACAATATTAAGGTTTCTTATCGTTCGAAAACTTCCAATGCATACCCTATCCAAATAAACACTTCTTGTTTCATACAGAGTCGTTATTTTATCAGTACATAAGTAAAGGTAGGGTATTCCTAAAGGATTCGCCCTTCCCGATATCGCTTTTTCAGGTGGTGGACAACCCATCTCTTTTGGTTTTAACTTCTCTATTCCTTCTGGGATAATTCTGGCTCTATATAGTATCTTGCCCTTTTGCAAAACATCATTTGGTATAATGAAACTATCCCAATTTTCTGAAGTTATATCAGTAAAAAAACGCAAATTGTTCTTTACACTATGTTTTAGTTCGTCCCATTTTCTAAAACTTTCAGAAATGTCTTCTATGAATTTAACTTTTGTATTTATTGTAAACGTTGTGGTTTTATCGTTTCTTAAATACTGCAGAACCATATCTGCACAATTACGTGAATTGAAAAGATTCCAATTATCTTGAATTAACTCATATATAGTTGTTCCCGTGTTATCTTCTTCAAAAAGCGATAATAATTCGCCAAAGAAATCAGCGAATTCCGCTATGTCTATGACTTTGTCTTTAGAACCTCCACAACATTTACAAGTTCCATCTTTTCCTGAATTAATAATGAAATTTTTTATTTCATTATCATTGAAGCAATTAGTACAAATATTCATAAAGACTTGGAAAGAATGCCCTCTATTAATTCTAAATGATTTTTTATTGATAATTTTTTCACAACCCCTAAGCCTGGATAGCGTTCTTCTTGTAACATTTGAACTAACTCTATACTGGCAGTTGTATTTTCGTGCTTTCTATAAAATTGTTCCAATTTAGTATCAGCCTCAAAGAACTTCCTTTGTATATTTGTGTTGTCTTCATTTGAGTCAGACACAAAGTGCCTAATATAAATTTCTTCCGACATTTTTTGATATGTCATATGTATAGCCACTGCGTAAGGCAACATTCCACTTTCCTTAAACGAACTGGGCAATGCTGTATAGTCTGAAAATCCATCAAATCCATCATCTTTATAATAAAAGGGCTCTTCTGTAAATAATTCTTCAGGGATTGATAGATAATCAGCATTCCTTTGAAGTTCATTAAAGTTGTCATCGATTCGTATTAATGCCTTGCCTTGAGCATATGACAACTGCCGTTTAGTAGCTCGACTATTAAAATCGGCAACAACATACTTTAATCTTGGATTTTTTATCAAATCTTCGACACTCGAATCTTTAAAATTCACAGAAGTTTGAAAAACCATCATTACATTTGAGAAATCATTTGTTTCCATTGTTTCAATAATTTCCGTTGCATTATTTCTATAAATGAATGCTGGTATCCACTTGTCCAGATTACTTTCCAAATCTCCTATATCTACAAGAAAGTTAGCTGACTGTCGTTTGAAATCTCCTTCACGCGGATTTAATATTAACGCAAAACGGAAAGAGTTTGAAAAAAATACATTTATTGCCATCTTCAAACTATTCAAGCCTGATTTCACAGGCTCAATTATTGGACAAACATGAAACTCTTTTTGGATTTGCTGTGCAAACTCTCTTAGTGCAATGAGTTCAAATTGTTTTCCTCTTAGGTATGGGTAGTACATAGTCAAACTTTTAAAATTGGACGATCTAAATTTTCTCTAAGTGTTGTGATGCTATTCATGTCAAGATTCATACAAAGACCTATTTGTCTTAGTTCGTATGGAATCTTATTTAATGAACTTGTTATACTCGAACGATGTTTTATTTCTTGAATAAATAAATTTTTTAATAATTTTGTTGGGATTTCTTTCAAAAGAGAAGCGCATTCATCAAACATATGAAAGCAAGAAACCTTAGGTAACTTTCCATAATAATTCAATACTATGTTTTTATATTCTTGTGTTCTAAGACTACGCATCAAGATGTCAACATTTATATAATTGTTATACAAAGCTTCTCTCCATTCCTCCAAAATAATTGAATTCTTTTCAGGTCTTAATATGATGATTCCAATATTATTAGGAACGACTTTTAAATATTGAGATAAAGCATTTTCTGGAATAATTACGTAACACTTGTCGAAAAGTTGTTCGTAATTGCCTATTTGACTCTTCAGCCTTTTCTGAGTGTCATATTCTGTCTTTATTTCAAAGGCTTTACTTTCTCCGTTGAATAATGCTATATCTGCTATTGAGCGAGAAACTTTAAATTCGTTTATTGCTATAGTATGTTTTGTCCCATATTTTTTTATTAACAAACGCGTCAGAAACTCGTTTTTGTAAACATATTCGCACCGATAATTTTTTTTTATTGCTCGGTACATATATCTTATATAGTCCCAATATGTAACAACCCTGTCATTAGGTGTATCGTGCATTCTGATTATTGCGTCTAAACGAGAGAAATCATTATATAACAACAAATTAGAGAAAACGCTACGTGAAAAAGCCATTGAATAGCTTCTTAGCTTGTCTGTTTCTGTATACGTTTCCATTTTTTTTGTACAAAATTTGCTTTGCAAATCTAAGTATTACAATCCGAGTTTGCAAGCAGTTTTTGAATTATTTTTGAGCAAACAACACTCTCTTAAATGAAAGAGCCGTATTCCTGTAGCGTCTAATCGCAATATTTTCGCAAAAATTGCGTTATTTTATGATATGATTGAGAACATAGATGAAATAATACCTTTTAGTAAAAGGCATAAAAATGAAACTGTTCGACAAATCATAAGAGCTGATTCCGGCTATCTTAAAGATTTGTGTTTGAACGATAGTCGCCTTGTCTTTAGTCCAAAGTGTTTTAATGAGATTTGCAGATTAACTGCAGGTCATAAAGATAATTGGGAAAAACCAAAACATCCTACGGCATTAATCTTTCAGCAATGTAAGCCATATAAGGTAAGTTACCTATATGACTTTAATGACGTAGAATTATTAAAGATAAATAATGAACGATTATTAAATCTCAACTTATATGGAAACCATTGATTTAGGATTACCCTCAGGAACTTTATGGGCATCTTGCAATTTGGGTGCCAGTTCGCTGCTTGAATTCGGCGATTATTTTGCTTGGGGTGATACTTCTCCCAAGACTAATTATATAGGAAGGTCGTGCGCAACCTATGATTTAAACATAGGTCAACTGAAACTAGATGATTATGTAAATCGTAACAATGTTTTAGATTCTGACTATGATGCCGCAAGAGCTATTTTAGGTGATAATTGGCGTCTTCCATCAGGGACTCAAGCACAAGAACTCATAGATAATTGCAGTTGGGAATGGGTCGAAAACTATAACATCACTGGAGTTAATGGTATGCTTGGCAAAAGTAAGCATAATGGGGCGACTATTTTTCTCCCCGCTGCGGGTTATCGTAACAACACTCAACTCTTAATGGTAGGACAAAACGGAGGATATTGGACTGGAGCACCTAATTTTACCGCTGCAAATCGCGCTTGGTCTATTGCATTTGACCGAAATGTTATTAACGTTTTTAATCATGGTCTAAGGTACAACGGATATTCCATTCGTCCAGTAAAGAACAAAGAAGAAGATTCAAAATCAGTTTTTGATTTATTCTGGCCTTAAAAATCCGTGTCTTTTCGCAACTCTTATCGGGACCATAACTTTGGGGCAAAAAGCTCTAAGTTATGAACTCGCTCAATTTTAACTCTGTCGAAACGCTGCCAGGCTATAAGGCTCGGGCGGCATTTCAAGTGAACTCTGCTTCAGTATTTAGGGAAGATGTGGATATTTCGTTTGAGCCAGCGGTGATTTTGAGAATCCTGGAATAAAAAAACAGCGCGCTGTTATGTAGCGCACTGTTTTTGCGGAGTGAGCGAGATTCGAACTCGCGATACGCTTTTGGCGTATACACGCTTTCCAGGCGTGCCTCTTCAGCCACTCGAGCATCACTCCTCGTTTTTGCGTTTGCAAAGATAGTGCAAATTGAGAGAAGAAAAAAGAGCTTGCTTGTTTTTTCTTCCGAAATGCAGCCTATCTTATTGAAAGATAGTGCAAATTGAGAGAAAAACTGTGCAAACCGAGCGAAAAATGAAGATTTTCTTCAATTTTTCCGAGGTGCAGCCAGTTTTATAGTGAAAAAGGAATATATCTACCCGAGCAATAGCATGAGTGATTTTATTCGTTCCCTAAAACCATATTATTATGCTCGCAAATGCGTCATATATGAGAATACACCGTCCGATGTGTTTAAGATAGAGCGCAACGGGAAGGTCTATGCTATATTCATAACGGATTTAGTTGAATATTACTATGTTCATGCTCGAATATTTCCTGAGTGATAATCCTTTAAGTAATCTGAGTTATGTATAGATTATTGTTTTTATTAGCAGGTGTGTTTCTTTCATTCTCAATGAATGCCAAGACGTTATATTCATGTTTCTTATCGCAAGATTTGAATATGGATACAAATGAGGTGTCGAATCAAGTATCCAACAATTCACTCATTGACATATATGTCGATGGCAACAAACTCCTCTTGGGTAGCAAGAAATACTCGATGTATAACAAGCAGGAGTCAAACTCCGGCTTTGTGAAGATTGTGCATTATGATGCAATTGATGGCGAAGGTCAACGATGCAAAATTAAATTTATAACCGACCCATCTGCGGATTGGGTTACGAGAAATGCTATTGTCATTTGGTACGATGAAATATCTCCGGTCGCCAAATGGTATCAATCACGTGATCCACAAGAGCGATAAAGTTATGAAGAAATTACTATTTATATTTACCGTGATGCTTATTGCATCACTCAATTTAAGTGCTTCTGAAAGAGTAATCCACAGCTACCTCTATCACGGCTTCAAAGTCTATGACCGAGAGAACAATCTAATTCAAGAAAAGCCCTCATCCGGTGGCGACCCTATTGGATTATTTATTGTGGCAGAAATAGATGGAGAGAAATATCTTTCAGTCACAGTAGGTGAAAAGTCCGCATACGAATTCAGAGTCGCGTTGTCGAAGAATGTTGATGAAAAAGATGGTACCCGTGCCGATGTGTATGCGGGAGGTATGATTGTCGAGGGACAAACGGTACCGCTTCAAGTCTTTGTCTGCTACTCAAAATCGACTATTCCAGATGTCATTATTGTAGATGTGTTTAACTCTCCGACATTGATAGAATTGAGCAGACTTGTAAAAGCCGGTCATTAATCCTCTAAATATTATATAATATGATAATGCTAAAACCGATTCTCAACATAAGAATGCTATTGTTGGCCCTAATAGTGATAAGCATAAGTCAGACGGGCACATCTCAGATAGTTATAGACAGCAAGTTCAAGCCCTTCAGTTATGAAGAGTTGATGATGCAGGCTCAGGCAGAAGCTGCCTATAATGCACAGATGAAACAGCGATTTGAACAATATCAAGACGAGGCTTATCGCAGATACAACAAGCAGGATTGGTACGGATTCCTGACATATTCAAATTACGCTCTCGAAACAGGCTGGTATAATTCTCAACTATACTATGACAGAGGCGTAGTATATGAACGCCTTAATAACTTCAAGCAAGCAAAGAAAGAATATAAAAAAGCCAAGAAAAAAGGTTATGCTTATGCCGAAAGAGCATTAGAGGCTTGCAAACAGCATGAAAAAGAGTATAAACGTAGAATGAAAAATAAGCGAAAAAAGTAGGGAACAATGTTTACCATCGCATGGACAAAGTCATAAAGGATAAACTAATTTCAATGACATAATGATAATGACAAAATTCTCTTTTATCGCAATTGGCCTAATGATGGTAATGACTTCATGTGGCTCTGACAAAACTGAAGAATCTGCCGAATACAACTACAAGAATACCTTTGAGGATATTTCGCTTTATTCAGCAATAAGCCCCACGTCCATAGAATGCTACGATGATGAGGAGTATGACGAATGCGAGGACATAGATATGTCCGCACAAGTAACTTATTACATGTCTGATGGCAACTATATCTATGTATCCCGCGACGAGTATGGTAATATCTCGGGGCATGATATAAATGGGAATTATATCAGTGGATACTCTGATCAATTTGGGAATACGACAATCCATGATATGAACGGGAATTATGTCTACTCCTATTCAGACGGCTACGGCAACACCACAAGTCATGACATGAATGGCAACTATAGCTATTCCTATACAGATGATTATGGCAATACGTCAGGCCATGATATGAATGGTAACTATTATAGTGCTTATACTGATGATTTTGGATATACAACAATAACAAGCTATTGATTAACGTCATGAAGAAGACACTGAAGATAATAGGCGGAATATTCCTTGTCCTGATAGTCATCGGAAATATTGCCAAACTGGTTGCTAAACCATCCTATGAAAACTCTATTGAAGCTCAGATTAAGAGGGCAAATCGAGATTGTCCGATTCCGGTTGCCAATGGAATAGGACAAGTAACATCCATTACGCTTGAAGACAATTATCTTACATATAGAATAGACTATCGTCCGGGACACGTCAACATTGATGTGTTTAAGAATAATCCCGATGCCACCCGTGCAATGTTCTATCTGTCATTCGTATGCTTGCAGGCCCAAGGTAGTTATGTCGAGAAGATGATGAGTGAACTTGTTGTGAATGGTATCGGGCTGAGAGTAGTCGTGGCCGATGGCACCGGGGAGCAATTTACCTCTGTAATGACCCCAGAATATATCGCGAGAATGAAGCGTGAGGTTAATATTAATCCTTCGGAAGCACTGCACGAAGCATTGGAATTAAAGCTTGCTATAGAAACGACAGGACTACCAGCGCAAATTGACGAAGGTATGGTGATGACCGGGATGAAACTTGAGGGCAACAATATAGTCGTATATGTCAAAATGTCAGAGGAACTGTATGACCTTGATGTACTGAATGAATCATCCGCAGAACTCGCTGCATCAATGCTGGATGAGGCCAATGCCGGAGACCCGGAGTTAGGAGCATTGTTTGATTTATGCAAAGTATCTCATTCCGGCTTAGTATATAGGGCAATTGGGTCTAAAACAAATAGACATGTTGATATGGGGCTGTCCAGTGAACAGATTCGTAAATGGCGCAAAACCCCAAGTCAAGTCAATATCAGCTAATATGGATGCACTAAAAGACAAAATAAAGACTGAGGTGGAGAACTTACGCCAACTAAAGCGGTCGGTTTTTGGTGAACAGTTTCATTCGTGCGATATTGAGGCCTCGGATGTCTGTCTCTCGGCTGACGTTCTGCTTGTTCCATTATATTGGTATTGGGAAGAGCATTTCCCCAATGATTCTGAATTGGAGTTTGAAGAGTACCTTGAAGAAGCCATTGATACATTTCCGACAAAAGCCAATGAGCTTATACCTCGACTTATTGTCAGAACTGAAGAACTGAACACTCTATATAAAACGCGACCGTTGGAGTCTTATCGAAAACTTATTCAGGAATGTTATCCTGACTACTGTTGTACTTCTATTTGGACACTGCACATAGTGTAAAACGAGAATTAGTAATATAAGGTAATATATAGGATATTGCTTTTATATCAAATATTATCACTATCTTTACACAGATAAGAGGGTCTCTTGTAAGCATTTCAAGGCGGAACGCAGCAGATGGTACAGTCTCTAAATCATTACCTCAAAATTGGGTAACAACCCCAAAATATTCTATATGAGGCGATAATAATTTTATTCCAGAATTAGGCAAAAATGTTGAAACCCCCGTTGGAATACGTTGTTTGTTTTTTTTGTCTGCCTAAAATTTGCGGTGCCGTGAAAACTTTGTAATTTTGGAAGTGCAAACCAACACGGATATTTTTAACCCTAACATAAAACTTAAAATCTATGACAAAGCAAACATTTCTTACATTGGCTTTGAGCATGCTTGGGGTGGCGGCAATGGCGCAGCCACGCAGCGCAAGCGAGCCAACGTTGCTCATCAAGTCTTCTCAAGGACTGATGGCACCTGTGTGGTCGCCAAGCGGCGACAAGATTGCAGTAACTTCCGACAATTATGACGGCATCTGGGTTGCTGATGCCGACGGCAGCAATCTGCGTCAGGTGACCTGCTGCTCAGGTGCCGGCTACAAGATGCAATGGAGTGCCGACGGCACAAAACTGCTCGGCAGAACCAATGTGGTGTCCGACAATCGTGTTTTCCACGAAGTTAAGGTGTGGAATGCCGCCGACGGCGCAGAGACCACGTTGGTTGGCAAGACGCGCGAGCTTACAGGAACACCGTTGTGGAATGACGCCGAGCGCGTGATGATTTCAGGCGAGCGTGGCGCATCGAGCATCAACACACGCAGCCTCAAGCGCACATCCGCGACAGCTGCCGATGTCTACACAATGATGGTCAATGACCCGGCAGGTGTGGCCGACAAAGTGGCTTCGTTGAAAGAATTCTCAGGAGCGATAATCATCAATCCGGCATTGTCGCACGACGGCAAGCAGGTGGCTTTCCAAGTTCCGGGCAGAGGCATCTTCACATGCAATTCCGACGGCAGCGGCGTGGCTTACCTGTGCAAGGGCTCTCATCCGGCATGGCTGCCCGACAATTCGCTGATCTACACCGTTGTCACCGATAATGGCGAAAGTTTTACGGGCTCCGACATCTACGCTGTCGATGTTGCCACAGGCAAGGCAGTCCTTCTGACCGCCAACACCGATATGATTCCGTTGACGCCAGCCGTGACACGCGATGGCAAACGGGTTGCTTTTGAGAACGCAAAAGATGCTTGCATCTATGAAATTACCCTAAAATACTGATAATCGATGAAAAAGAACAATATTACAAAGATGGCAATCGCTGCCGCCGCATTGATGACGGCATTCCCAGCTGCTACAACTTATGCTCAGAAATCAACAGGCTGGGGCGATTTCAAACTGTTTCTCGACCCGGGACACTCCGCAACTGAAAACCGTGGCTTGTGGGGCTATTCCGAGGCGCAGAAGGTGTTTAGCGTGGCACAGTATATCAAGGGATATCTGACGGAATATACCGATATGCCGGCAGAAAATCTGAAACTTTGCCGCAACAACGAGGTCGACATTGTAGGACTTGAGGAACGTTCCGACATGGCGAATGCCTGGGGCGCCGACTTCTTCTATGCTATCCACTCTGATGCTTCTTCCGACAAAAACACAACCGTCACTCTCTTCGGAGGATGGCGCAAGGATGGCAAAGAAATAGAGAAAACGCCTAACGGCGGTAAGGCTTTCGGAGAGATTCTCAACCCGAACCTTACAGGCGTGATGCGCATCACGACACGCGGCAACTGGTACGACCGTTGCTATTACGACCGTGCTCCTGAAACCCACGCCAACCAATATCCATATTTGTCGGTCAACCGCCGCACAAATATGGCTTCGCTGCTCAGCGAGGGCGGTTACCACACAATCGCCTCTCAGCAGCAGCTGAACATCAATGCCGACTATAAGCGTCTGGAGGCTTTCGCCGCATTCCAGTCGATATTGAAGTTCCGCAACATGACCAATCCAGAGCAGACATTCCTTGCCGGTATCATCAAAAACTCAGAAAACGATGTGCCTATCGACGGTGTGACTGTAAAGGTCGGTGACAAGACGTATGTTACTGACACATGGGAGTCTACATTTAAGAAATACACCAACAACCCCGACCTTATCCACAACGGATTCTATCTGTTTGAGGGACTTAAAGCCGGCGATGCTGTCTCGGTGGAATTTACGGCAACCGGATATGAGCCAGTGACAAAAACCGTTGTGATAAAGTCGAATCCAGCCGGACAGTCAAACGACAACGTTACATGGCTCGACATCACGATGACATCCAACGCACCTGCGAAAGTGGCGTCGATTTCGGTGGAAGACACAAAGGCAGTCAGCCTTGTTGACCCTATCGTCATCACGTTCTCGCGCAAGATGGACAAAGAGTCGGTCGAAAAGGCATTCTCTATCGACAACGACGGCGAAGTGACATTGACATGGATAAACGACTATACGCTCAGCGTCGACGTTTCAAAACTCGTCCCGTTGAAGACATACAACATCAAGATTGACGGCAGCGTTGCCAAGAACTCTCAGACAAACCAGCCGTTTGACGGCAATGGCGACGGCAATGGCGGCGACGACTATACGCTCTCAATCACAATGAAAGAGGCAGACACGACACCCGCGCAGGTGGTTTCTACCGACCCTGCCATCGACGGCGATGTGGCATACACGCTGCGTCCGGTGGTAAGAGTGGAGTATGATGAGATTATCGACTGGAACGAGGACAAGAACGCCGACTGCATGACGGTGATTGACCCTGAAGGCAACACTTATGCTGGCACACTGACTCATTCGGTTGTAAACGGCGCTTCGGTGCTGCAATATTTCTTCAGCGAAGACCTCCCTCTCGACAAGTGCTTCCTTGTTACAGTGAAACCTGGTCTTGCCGACTTGTCGGGCAACTTGACCGAAGAGTTCAGATTCCGCTTCTTGTCGGAGTACCGCCCTGTCGTTGAGTCGACCGACCTGCTTCCGCTCGACAACGTGACGGGATTCTGGGCTCCTGACGGCTCAGGCTCATCATCGGGCTTGACACAGGAAGCCAACTCGTTTACGCGCGCCAACATCGGTGTGCGTCCGGAAAGTCCTAACAGCGCATGCCTGAAGTACGATTTCGATCCTGATTTCGCTGCAGGCGTATGGCAAATCCGTGAGTATCACTCTTCGCAGAACATCGACGGCACAACCAAAGACGGCGTGCTTACGTTCTGGCTCTATGGCGACGGCTCAAACAACAGCGTCAGCGCTGCGTTGCGTGTGCGCACAAACAATAAGAACGGCGGCATCAAGTACAACTTGAAGCCGATCAACTATCGCGGATGGCATCTCGTGTCATGGAACCTGGCAAGCGATGAATACCAGCACTTCACCGGCACCGATGAAATCGCCGACAAGTGGCGTTTCGACAGCTTCTTCTTGAAACACGAGAAAGCTCCGGAACAGGCGTGGAAGGGAGAAATCTACTTCAACCAGATGCAGTTTGTCAAATTCGACAACACGGCAGTACGCAAGGCTGTGCTCCACGACTTCTCATCTGTCGAGACTTTGAAATCCGCCGATGGCGGCATCGTTGTGCGCTCGCTCGGCGATGTTGTGTCGGTGAAAGCCGACGGCAATATCCGCTCGGTCAATGTCTACAATGCATCCGGCGCGATGGTTGCTTCGGCAACACCTGCCGGACAGACTGCAATGGTTGCCACGGGCAATCTGGCAGGTGGCGTTTATTTCGTTAATGTAGTGGCCGACGGCGGCATCAAGACTGTCAAGATTGTTAGATAGTCAGGGATGCTTGATTGAATAAGAAAGGCTGGACTCCAATCGGAATCCAGCCTTTTCCATTATCATTTGTCGTCGTCGTCGGAGAAGTAGGCATTCTGAATGTCGTTTTCATTGAGGCGCACTCGCTTGTTCCATCTTTGGCGCGACTGCTTCTCGAAAGCGAACATATTGACGGTGCCTTCAATTGTGGCTTCAAACGTCAAACTGTTTTTCACTCCAATCTTTCCAGCCTCAAGCGCTGCATCCTGGTTTGCACCGATGTAGGTGAACACCCAGCCCGTTTTGCGCAGGCGGTCAATCAGTTTTTTCACCGATGCGCCGTCCCACTCGAGGGAGTCGTTTTCATAGCCGTCGGTGATGATTGTTACAAGCACCTTGTCCTCCTTGCCTTTGCTTTTTTCAAGGTCGGTGACCGATATGCCGATGGCATCGTATAGGGCAGTCATTCCGCGGAGCGTGTAGTCGTTGGGGGTGAGAGGCGATGTCTGCTCGGCAATGGTGTTGCGGTAGGCATATTGCAGAGGCTCTCCGCCGCTGGCGAAGGAGAGCACGGTGACCGACTGCTCGATTTTGTCGCTTTTTTTGGCTTCCTCGCGGATGGTTGACAGCGTTTCGTTGATACCGGCAAGCGCTTGTTCGTAGATTGACGTCATTGATCCCGATGCGTCGACGATGATGAGATTGTGTACTTTAAATTGTGCCATGATTTTGATGTGTTTAGTAGTTAATAATGCTTGGTTGTGTAATTTTGACGCAAATATAAAGACGAAGAAATAAACAGCAAAATTTTAATGCGTAAAAAATACGCAAATATGCCGATTTTTAACTTTTGTTTGCGTATCAATGACACAATCGTGCGTTTTTGTCGGAAAATAGGCTTAAATTTGTATTGTTGAAAAATAAGGGGTAGAAAATGTACAGTTATGAATATCCACATCCGGCTTTGACCACCGACTGCGTTGTGTTCGGATTCGACGGCTCTGGGCTGAATCTGTTGCTTGTAGAGCGAGGGTTGAAGCCGTATAAAGGCAAATGGGCTTTGCCGGGCGGCTTTGTGAGAATTGACGAGACGCTGGAAGAAGGAGCATTGCGCGAGTTGCGCGAGGAAACAGGAGTGATGGATATCTATATCGAGCAGCTGCAGGCATTCAGCCGTGTGGACCGCGACCCTCGCGAGCGTGTGGTCACGGTGGCGTTTCTTGCATTTGTGCGTCAGGAAGGCTATGAGGTCATAGCCGGTGACGATGCCGCCAAGGCACAGTGGTTTCCGGTGGATATGTTGCCTGATTTGGCATTCGACCATAGCGAGATTGTACGTGTGGCACTCGATAAACTGCGGTGGAAAATCACCTATGAGCCGTTGGCATTCCGTTTGCTCAACAAAGAGTTTACGATGACACAGGTGCAGACCATCTACGAGGCGGTGCTCGGGCAGAAGTTCGACCGTCGAAACTTTTACAAGAAGATGACCGCCATGGGCTACATTGTGGCTACAGATGGTGTGGGGCGACGAAACTACGAAGCGTTCGATATTCTTAATGAGTATTGTTGCGAAAAAATGCCGGTGTTGGCAGCGCGCGCGCCGCGCGGCAGCGGGCGTCCGGCTACGCTCTACACATTTGATGAGGCTAAATATAGAGAGCAGATAAACAACAAAAGTGTTTTGTGATGGAAGAATATCATGTGAAAATAACCGTTGAACGCGGTGGTGAAAGCCAGTGTGTCAACACGATGGCGAAGTCGGCAATCTACCTGTCGGTGCTCGGTTTTGTTCTGGTTGGCATCCCGTATGTCGGATGGCCGTACCTCGCATTGTGTTTCATTGTTGCAATCAAGGCGTTGAGGCGCAAGCCGCGAGGACTGGCACTGTTGGCGTTGCTGATCGACTCCCTTTGTCTTTTCGTGAAATACGTTATTGCCGTTTCATAGTAGAGAATCTGCACAATGAGCCAATGTATCGAAATGTGGTTCAAAATTTTATAAATCAGGTTCTCAACGCAGAAAGGGAGATTGGTTAAGCTGTAAAGGCAGAATTCATAATTGCCAATGGATATGATTGCTCTCAGCCGCATAAAAATGGATAATAATAAACATGAAATGACGACGGTTACTCTGAATGTGAAAAGGACGGGTAGATAAAGCGGTGGCGTCAAAAACGCATCTTTTTTCATACAATAACCAGTCGGCGGGGAGTAATTCCGATAAATATGTGTAAATTTGTGTGTGAATAAAAGGATATAACTATGTTTTCAGGAATAGTAGAGACTGCAGCCACAGTGGTTGCGCTGAGAAAAGAAGGCGGCAATCTGCACATCACAATGAAGTGCGACTTTGCCCCGGAGTTGAGAATAGACCAGTCGGTGGCCCATAATGGCGTATGCCTCACGGTGGTCGACCTTCCTGGCGACGGCACGTTTACCGTCACGGCGATTCAGGAGACGCTCGACCGCTCAAACCTCGGGTTGCTGCAGGTTGGCGACCTTGTCAACCTTGAGCGTTGCATGCCGATGAACGGACGTCTTGACGGCCACATAGTGCAGGGGCACGTAGACCAGACCGCAGTGTGCTGCGAGGTGCGCAACGTTGAGGGCAGCCGCTATTTCAAGTTTGCCTACGACGTTGATGCCGAAATGGCGCGCAAGGGCTATGTCACAGTAGAGAAAGGCTCCGTCACAGTCAATGGCGTCAGCCTTACGGTGTGCAATTCCCAGCGCGACAGTTTTGAGGTGGCAATAATCCCCTACACCTTTGAGCATACCAATTTCTGCCGCATAAAGGAGGGTACGGTTGTAAATATAGAATTTGACATCATCGGCAAGTATCTCAGCCGTTTGATGGAGTTTTCAAAATAAGCGATGACCGATTTTTATAAACTTGTTGACGAGCGTCAGAGCGACCGTGGCTACGACACGGAGCGCAGCGTGCCGCGCGAGGCGGTGATGCGCATTGTCGACGCAGCCCGCCGGGCGCCGTCGGCATGCAATTCCCAGCCGTGGCATTTCATCGTGGTCGACAAGCCGGAACTTTGTGCAGAAGTGGCAGATGCCCTGACGTCCATAGGAATGAACAAGTTTGCCTCACAGGCTACATGCTTCATCGTATTGGTGCAGGAGGCGCCCAATTTCACCGCCCGTCTTGGCGGATGGATAAAGAACAAGCATTTTCCGCTCATCGACTGTGGCATAGCAGCGTCGTATCTCACCCTCGCAGCCGCAGATGAAGGCCTTGGCTCGTGCATGATGGGATGGTTTGACGAGAAGCGGCTGAAACGGTTGCTTGGAGTGCCGCGCAGCCGGCGAGTGCTGCTTGTGGTGTCGCTGGGCTACAGCACCCAGCCGTTGCGTCAGAAACAGCGTCGCGCGCTCGATGCCGTGATGGGCGACAATAAATATTGACTATGCAGAAGAAGCTGAAAAGTTGGATAGAGGCAACCCGACTGCGCACATTGCCCGTGTCGACGGCAGGAGTGGTTGTAGCGTCGGGCTGTGCCTATAGCGATGGCTCGTTCAAGTGGCAGCCGGCGTTGTTGTGTTTTCTTTTTGCCGTATTGGCACAGGTGGCGTCAAATTTCGCCAACGAATATTTCGACTATGTCAACGGCTCCGACAAAAAAGGACGTGAGGGATTCCGACGCGGAGTCACCGAGGGCGACATCACGCCGCGGGCAATGCTGCGCGCCACGTTTGGCACCCTTGCCACCGCCTGTGCCGTGGGCTGCTGCCTAATTCCGTTCGGAGGCTGGCAACTGATACCGATAGGCGTTGTGGTCGCTGTTTTCGCACTCGCCTACAGTGCCGGACCCTATCCGCTGTCGCGCGTCGGACTTGGCGATGTCGCGGTGTTGGTGTTCTTCGGCTTTGTGCCTGTTTGCCTTACGTATTATGTGCAGACAGGCGAGATTACCGGCGATGTGGCCGCAGCATCGGCAGCCGTTGGGCTGATGGGGTGCAACGTGTTGATTGTGAATAACTACCGGGATATGGAGGATGACCGAGAGGCAGGCAAGCGCACCACTGTGGTGCGCTTTGGCCGCCGTGTCGCCGCCATTGCCTACCTCTTGTTCGGAATTGCCGCCGTTTGGCTGACTGCACCGTTGTGGGCAGAGAAGTTCTGGATATTTTTCATAGCGCCCGCGATTTATTTGTGCCTGCATTACCACACGTGGCAACGCATCCGCCGCAGCCGTGGCGCAGCTTTGAATCCGCTGCTCGGCGCCACCGCCCGCAATATGCTGGTGTATTCGTTGTTGTTGCTTGCTGTGTGTTTGATATAGCATTATGACAGAATCCGGTTATATGCCCGACGACGCTGCCTCATTTTACCAGCAGTTGGAAACGCTGCTCGACAGCGGTTGGGGAATCCGTAAAAAATATGACGCGCTGCGCGACGTGTTCAAACGCGCAATCAATCAGGAAGTGGGCTTGACCAACCTGAATTTCTCGGGAACATTTGCCAAATTGGACTATCTGATAAAGGAAAAAGGCATTTCCGAGGCAGAGTCGGTGCGTCTGCACGGCACTCGCCGCACACTCAACGCCCTTTCTGAAATCCCCGACGGACAATTACGTGATTCGATAGGCAGCGATGTGAAGTCGGCGGCGATGCTTGTTGAGGCGCTGCTTGGCGAGCCGATTCCGAAGTTGCTGCGGCGTAAACTGCCCGTCGACGACAAGCCACGGACATGGGGCAAGTTTGACAGCGGCAACCTACGGTGTGTTGTCGACACATGGGACAACGAATATATCCACGTCACGGAAGAACGCGGCGGCTTGCCGCTGACCGTGTGCTACGGACAGCAAAACGTCTATCTGACACGCGAAGGCCGTGGCGACTGGTCGTATCTGTCGTTGCTGCTCAGACGCGGCGTGCAGCTCAACCTCGTGCGTGTGCGCTATGATGGCGAGATCTGTATGCCGGAACTCATAATCTACGAGCCCGACTATCTTGTGAACGTCACAACCATTGCTTCGTGTTTCGAAACCTATGCTGAATCGCCGCTTGTGGCTTTGGTCAATAAATTCAAGCCGCAGCCCAACACCTTGCCCATACATCTCGGAAATCTTTCCGGGCAGTATCTCGACGAGACGGTGCATCGGAGCACCCGTTCGTTTGAGGAAGGAATGATGGACTTTTTCAGAAACAATGCCATAGGACTTGTGGCATGCGACGCTATGCGAAGCCGGGAAGACGTGGCGAAATTCTATGCCGATGCGCGTATGCAGAAAAGCAATGTCGAGAAACTTATAGGCAACGACTTGCCCAAAGCCGTTGGCGGCATTGACATGAGGAAGGCAGTGCTCGAACCCACATTCTTCAGCGAAGTGCTTGGCATACAAGGGCGTCTCGACCTGTTGGTGGAAAAAGACGGCGAGGCGGTAATTGTGGAGCAGAAATCAGGAAAAGGAGCGTTTGTGCCGACCGCCTCGCCACATTATGATCCAAACCGTCCAAAGCCACAGGAGAAACATCTGGTGCAGCTGATGCTCTACCGCGCCCTGTTTGTCTATGAGTTTGATAAATATGCCGGACAGCTGCGCCACGTCATGCTCCTCTATTCGCGTTATCCCGAGGGCCTTGTGTCAACGGCACAGCGTCCGGAACTGATGCTTAGGGCCATACGGATGCGCAACTTGTTGGCATATAGCGAAATCCTATATGCTTCAGAGGGTGTCGGGATGCTTGACGGACTTACCCCAGAACTGTTGAATGAGAAAAACTCCAAAGGCGTGTTGTGGACAAGATACACCCGGCCCGAACTCAACGAAGTGCTGTCGCCGATACAGAATGCGTCGCCGTTGGAACGCGTCTATTTCTTCCGTTTTATGCAGTTTCTCGAAAAAGAGCATCTGCTGTCGAAGATAGGCAACAAAATCAAGGACAACAGTGGGTTTGCATCAATCTGGCTTGATTCGCTCGAAGACAAGATTGCTTCAGGCGGCATCTATTGCAACCTCACACTCGACACAGCAGCTTTTGCCGATTCTCAGGTGACCGACGTGACACTGCGGTTTGCCGATACTGACGCCGCCGACACCTCTAATTTCCGGGTGGGCGACATCGTGGTGCTTTATCCGTATAAAGAAAACACCGAGCCCAACGCCTGCGCATGGATGGTGGAACGCGGCACGATAGCCGATATCAGTGTATACGGCGTCAGGGTGGCACTTCGCAATCCGCAGACAGACAGCCGCGTGTTTCCTCAGACCGACGGCATTCGCTGGGCGATAGAGCACGATTTGTTTGACTCGTCGACAAATGCCCTTTATGCAGGGATGCACAGTTTCCTGACTGCACCCATACGGCGGCGCGATATGCTGCTGTCGCAGCGCATGCCCGAAATCGACGCCGGCAGATGCCGCAAGGGCGACTACGGCGATTTCAACACCCTCGTGGAGAGAGCAAAGCAAGCCCGTGAGCTGTTTCTTGTGATAGGCCCTCCAGGCACCGGCAAGACGTCGTTCGGACTGCTTAACATCCTGCGTGAGGAACTGCTTGAGGCAGACACCAGCATACTGCTGCTGTCGTACACCAACAGGGCGGTGGACGAAATTTGCAGCAAACTTAAAGAGCAGAGCATCGATTTCATACGTATCGGTTCGGAGATTTCGTGCGACAAGGCGTATCACGCAAACCTTCTTCGCAACAAAATCCAGCAGTGCCGCACGGGCGACGCTGTGGCGGAAACACTGAAAGACGCGCGTGTGGTCTGTGCCACCACCGCAGCGCTTAACTCCAATGTCAATCTGTTTAAAATCAAACGTTTCGACCTTGCTATTGTCGATGAGGCGTCGCAAATCCTCGAACCCCACCTGCTGGGGCTGATGTGCGCGCGCTCAGGCAATGCCGACGCCATCTCACGCTTCGTGCTTATTGGCGACCACAAGCAGTTGCCAGCCGTTGTGCAGCAGACCGAAGCAGAGTCGAGAGTGACAGAGCCGGAGCTGCTGTCAATTGGACTGACCGACTGCCGCCGCTCACTGTTTGAGAGGTTGCTGTCGTCGTTTAAAACCGTTGACGGATATGATTGTCGCTATGTTTATATGCTTACACGTCAAGGTCGTATGCATCGCGACATAGCCGACTTTCCCAATGAGGCGTTCTATGGCGGCAGACTTGACGTGGTGCCGTTGCCGCATCAGCTGGCGGCAAACACAGCCTGCACGTCGACCGACGGCATCTGCCGACTGCTGCAATTGCGCAGGGTGGCATTTGTGGCATCGGAGAAGCCAGAAATGTCGGTTTCGGCAAAGACCAATCAGGTGGAGGCTGACATGATAGCCGCTATGGTGGAGAGAATCTTCAGGCAGGCAGACCGCTTCGACTACAGTGCGACGGTAGGAGTCATTGTGCCTTACCGCAACCAGATTGCAACCGTAAGAAACGCAATCGACAGATATGGCATCCCGGCGTTGCATTCCATAACAATCGACACCGTGGAACGCTTTCAGGGCAGCCAGCGCGACTACATAATCTACGGACTTACAGTGCAGCAGCGATGTCAGTTGAACTTTTTGACCGACAACGTATTTGAAGAAGACGGAACGCTCATCGACCGTAAACTCAACGTGGCGATGACACGCGCCCGCAAGCATCTGACAATTGTCGGAAATCCCGACATCCTCGCCGGGAGCGCAGTCTATCGCAGGCTGATGGATTTTATGAAGAGCAGGGGCTGCTATTTCAATGTCGCGTGTGAAAAATTCTGCGCTGGAGATTTCAGCGTTTAGGCGTGTCCTGCAAAAAGATAAACATCAGATATTGCTACTTTTGCCGACCAATCGGCGAAAAAAGTGAAGCGGTTAACATATTTTTGTGGGTAGAAGCTGAAAAAAGTGATAAATATCATAGGTTTTGGCTGATAGAGTGATTAATTTTGCATTCGGAAAAATAGAACTATACATATTAAACGCTGTTAAGAAATAGAAAAAATTCAATCTATAGGTATGAAAATTAAGACAGTTATTGGACTGACAAAGCGAGTGGCTTTGTTAGGTTTGGTTTTGGGTGTCAGCATGACCTCATGTGGCAAGAAAGACCAGCAGGGACAGCAGCAACAGGCTGCTCCGCAAATCGGGTTTATTACAGTAACCAAGTCGAGTGCAGATTTGGAAAGCGTTTACCCGGCAACGATTAAGGGACAGAAGGATGTGCAGATACGTCCACAAGTTTCAGGATTCATTACAAAGGTTTGTGTAGACGAAGGTCAGCAAGTGTCGGCAGGGCAGGTGCTGTTTGTAATCGATCAAGTGCAGTATAAGGCAGCGGTAAATCAGTGCAAGGCATCCGTTGCGGCAGCTCAGCAGCAGGTCAACAGCGCTCAGATTACCGCCAACAACAAGAAAAAACTTTTTGAGAAAAACGTGATCAGCGACTACGAGAACCAATTGGCTCAAAACGACCTCGCAGCAGCCAAAGCACAGCTGGCGCAAGCCCGCGCAGCGCTTGTCAATGCAGAGAAGAACCTCTCGTATACAGTAGTGAAGGCTCCGTCGGCAGGTTATGTCGGCTCGATTCCAAACCGTGAGGGTTCGCTTGCAAGCCCGTCTTCACAACAGCCTCTCACCACAATTTCCGACATCTCAGAGGTTTATGCTTACATTTCGTTCAACGAAAAGCAAGTGCTTGAGATGACACAAAACGGCAGCGTATCGCTTGCCAAAGCGCTCAGCGAGCTTCCGGCAGCAAAATTGAAACTCTCTGACGGCAGCTACTATTCAGAATTGGGCAAATTCTCGACGATGACAGGTATGCTCGACAACACCACCGGTTCGGCATCGGTGCGCGTGGCGTTCAAAAACCAGAACGGAATGCTCCGCAGCGGTTCTACAGGCTCTGTTGTCATCCCGGCACACTACGACAACGTAATCATTATACCTCAGTCGGCAACCACCGAATTGCAGGACAAGAAATTTGCATACGTTGTTGACAAGGCTGGCAAAGTCACCGCACGCCCAATCGAGGTGCTTGCAAACAACGACGGACAGAACTACGTGGTTACCAGTGGACTTGAGAACGGCGAACATGTCGTGGTTCAAGGTGTAGGCGTAAGCGTCCGCGAAGGTGTGCAGATCACTCCGGTCGACATGACAGGCAAGGATCTCAGCCAGGCAGCAGGCGCACAGCAGAAGTAACAGGAAAACAATAAGGAAAATTAGAATAAAGAGAAATGAAATTAGATACGTTTATCAACCGGCCGGTGCTCTCGACCGTGATATCCATCTTCATTGTGATTTTGGGTGTCGTCGGAATGTTGTGGTTGCCAATCACGCAGTATCCTGACATTGCGCCTCCAACAATCCAGGTTTCGACAACCTATACCGGTGCCGACGCCAAGACTGTGCTCAACTCCGTGATTGCGCCTATCGAGGAGCAAATCAACGGTGCTGAAGGCATGACATATATCCAATCAACGGCAACCAATACAGGTAGCGCCACGATTACAGTTTATTTTGAGCAGGGCTTCGACCCCGACATGGCTGCCGTCGATGTACAGAACCGTGTGGCAAAGGCGCAGAGTATGCTCCCTGCCGAGGTGACAAGAGTGGGTGTTATTACGCAGAAGCGACAGACGTCAATGCTGCTTGTGTTCTCGCTCCTTTCTCCAGACGGCAAGTTTGAGCAGGAATTCATCGAGAACTATATGAAAATCAACGTCATCCCGCAGATTCAGCGTGTGAACGGCGTGGGCGACGCGATGGTGATGGGTGCCGACTACTCTATGCGTATCTGGCTTAAGCCAGACGCCATGGCACAGCACAACCTTATGCCTTCCGATGTAAGTGCGGCTCTCGCCGACCAGAACATCGAGGCTGCTCCGGGTCAGTTCGGTGAAAACGGCGGAACGGCATTCCAATATGTGATGCGCTACCGCGGACGTCTGATTACTCCAGAAGAGTTTGACAAGATTATCATCCGCGCCGACAAAGACGGCAACGTCCTCTATCTGAAAGACGTGGCAACTATGGAGCTTGGCCGTGTAAGCTACGGTTTCAAGGGCAAAACAAACGGTCATCCAGCCGCTTCCGCCATCATCTTCCAGACTGCGGGCTCCAATGCGACTCAGGTTATCAAGGACGTTGAGGCAAAAATCAATGAGGCAGGGAAAGAGCTTCCAAACGGATTGGAATTCAACGTTTCAATGAACACCAACGACTTCCTATACGCATCAATCGAAGAGGTTATCAAGACCCTTATCGAGGCGTTTATCCTCGTGTTTCTTGTGGTTTACGTGTTCCTTCAGGACTTGCGTTCAACTATTATTCCGGCAATCGCCATTCCGGTGGCGTTGATTGGTACGTTCTTCGGACTTTATTTGATTGGTTTCTCAATCAACTTGTTGACACTCTCGGCATTGGTGCTCGCCATTGCGATTGTGGTCGACGATGCGATTGTGGTGGTTGAGGCGGTCCATGCCAAACTCGACGAGGGCTACACCTCGGCACGTATGGCTGCAATCGACGCTATGCGTGAGATAGGCGGCGCGATTGTCTCAATCACCCTTGTCATGATGCTTGTGTTTATTCCAGTGTCGTTCATGTCAGGAACGTCGGGCGTGTTCTATCGCCAGTTTGGTTTGACAATGGCAATCGCCATCGGACTGTCGGCATTGAACGCATTGACCCTGTCGCCGGCTTTGTGTGCGGTGTTCTTGAAACCTCACAAGGCAGATGGCGGCTCCAAGAAAGTGTCGTTTGTAAAGGCATTCCACGAAGGATTCAACCGCAATTATGAGAAACTGCTCGTCCGCTACAAAAAATGGGCAGGATTCTTCATCAATCATAAAATCACGGCATTCGGCGTTGTGGCAGCCAGCATCGTGGCGCTTGCCGCAATGATGATGACCACGTCGACCGCTTTGGTTCCTAATGAGGACACCGGCGTGTTGTTCTGTATGGTCAACATGCCGCCTGCAACGTCGCTTGATAAAACAGAGGCCACACTTGCCAAGGTGGACAAGATTCTTGCCGCCAATCCGGCAGTCGAGTCGCGTACGGAGATTCTTGGTTACAGCTTTATCGCCGGTCAGGGCAACACGTACGGTACGTTTATCGTAAAGCTCAAGGACTGGAGCGAACGTGAGAAAGGACAGGATGCAACAAGCGTGCTCGGACAGCTTTACGGCGCAGTGGGTCAGCAGATAAAAGACGCCACAGTGATGATGTTCCAACCACCGATGATTTCCGGTTATTCGGTAACCAGCGGTTTCGAGCTTCAGCTGCAAGACAAGACCGGAGGCGACATCAACAAGTTTTTCCAGATTTATCAGCAATTCATCGGCGCGCTCAACCAGCGTCCGGAAATCCAGCAGGCTTACTCAACGTTTAACCCGACATTCCCGCAGTATATGGTCAATGTCGATGTTGCCAAGACCAAGCAGGCGGGAATCAGCCCGAGCGTTGTGTTGTCGACGCTGCAAGGCTACTACGGCGGTATGTATGTGTCGAACTTCAACCGCTTCGGTAAACTTTATCGTGTTATGATGCAGGCTGATCCAAGCGCGCGTATCTCACCGGAAACGCTGAATCAGGTGAAAGTGCGTGTAGGCAACGAAATGTCGCCTATCACCAACTTCATCACGCTTGAGCGCGTCTACGGACCAGATATTATCTCGCGCTTCAACCTGTTTACCTCGATTTCTGTCAGCGGTACACCAAATCCAGGCTACAGCAACGGTGACGCCATCAAGGCCATCCAGGAAGTAGCGGCACAGACATTGCCTATGGGCTACGGCTATGAGTTCTCAGGAATGACGCGTGAGGAGCAGAATTCATCAGCGGCGTCGACTGCAATCGTGTTCGGACTTTGTCTGCTCTTTGTCTACCTGCTTCTGTCGGCACAATATGAAAGCTACATCCTGCCGCTGTCGGTTATCTTGTCTATTCCGTTGGGCTTGATGGGATCATTCCTCTTTGCGAAGATTTTTGGTGTTAACAACAACATCTATCTGCAAATCGGTTTGATCATGCTTATCGGTCTGTTGGCAAAGAACGCCATCCTTATCGTAGAGTTCGCTCTTGACCGCCGCAAGACGGGAATGAGCATCGTGGGCGCCGCTATCGCCGGTGCGGCAGCGCGTCTGCGTCCTATCTTGATGACAGGCTTCGCAATGATTATCGGTCTGTTGCCACTGATGCTTGCCAACGGTGTAGGCGCCAACGGTAACCGTTCGCTTGGAACCGGTGCTGTCGGCGGTATGTTGATTGGTATGATTCTTCAGGTGCTTATCGTTCCGGCATTGTTCGTTGCGTTCCAAAAGATTCAGGAGAAGATACAGCCGCTGAAGTGGAAGGACACAGACAACGCTGAAATCGACGATCAGATTGAGCAATATTCACGCAATTAATAAAGAGTGAAATCAATGAATAAAAGCAAATTATTAAGTGCAGCACTCGTAGTGGCAATCGCCACTACGACGGCAAGCTGCCATATCTATAAGAAATTCGAGATGCCAGAGGAAGGCATCGCCGGTGAGGTCGCCGCAGCCCAGAAAGAGGCTGTCGACTCAACGGCTCTCGGCAATGTGAAATGGGAACAGGTGTTTACCGACCCGCAGTTGCAGGCACTCATTCAGATAGCTCTCGACAGCAATGTCGATCTTGAGAACGCCCGTCTGAATGTGGATATCGCCAAAGCTCAGCTGCAGGGCGCCAAGCTCAGCTATCTGCCGAGCGTGGCTTTGACACCCAATGGCGGAACGGCTTCCTATGGAGGCTCGAAAATAACGAAAGACTCGTGGTCGTACACCATCCCGGCTACCGCAAGCTGGGAAATCGACGTGTTCGGAAAGTTGCTCAACAACAAGCGCAACGCCGAGGCGGCGGTGCTTCAGACAGAGGCATATCGTCAGGCAGTGCGCTCGCAGATAATCAGTGGAGTGGCAAACTGCTACTACACCATCGCAATGCTCCAGCGCCAGTTGCAGATTCTCAACGAGACATCGGCAATCTGGCAGGAAAGCATCAAGACGATGCAGGATTTGAAAGAGGCAGGACGCTACAACGAAGTGGCAGTGGTGCAGAGCAAGGCCAACTATGCAAGCCTGCTCGCAACCATACCGCAAGTAGAGGAGTCGCTTCATCAGGTCAACAGCAGCCTGTCGCTGCTCTTGAACCGTCCGCAGCAGACATGGGTTGTCGACTCATCCTATGAGCCGAGTTTCCCGGAATATATGGAGAAAGGCGTGCCGATGTCGTATCTTGCGGCCCGTCCAGACGTGCAGGCAGCAGAGCAGTCGCTCGCAATGGCATATTACGCCACCAACACAGCGCGTGCGGCATTCTATCCAAGCCTTGTAATTTCGGCAGGCGGCGGCTTCACCAACTTGCTCGGAAGCGTTATCGTAAACCCTGGCAAATGGTTCTATCAGCTTGCCGGACAGCTAACGGCGCCCCTCTTCAGCCGCGGACGCAACATCGCCACGCTGAAGGCAGCCAAACTGCAGCAGCAGCAGACGCTCAACACGTTTGAGCACACAGTGCTTGCCGCTGGAGCTGAAGTGGGCGACGCTTTGGTGAGCTACAACAAGAACAAGCAGCGCAGCGCTCTGCTCGTCGACCAGGTTGACAACCTGTCGAAAGCCGTTGAATACAACAACGACCTTATGAAGTACAGCACAGCCACCTATCTGGAAGTGCTTACGGCACAACAGTCGCTTCTCAACGCACAAATGTCGCAGCTGCAATGTGAACTTCAAGTGCGTCAGGCAGCCATCAGCCTCTATCAGGCTCTCGGCGGCGGACGTTGATATAATATTAATTACCTTAATCAGAAACACAATGATTAGTCCATTAGCATTTGTTGACCCGACAGCGAAAATCGGCGACAACGTAACAATTTATCCTTTCGCTTTTATCGACAAGGATGTGGAGATAGGCGACGGATGCATCGTGATGCCTAATGCCAGCATTATGCAAGGCGCGCGCCTCGGCAAGAATGTGAAGGTGTATAATAACGCAATCATAAGCGCGTCGCCTCAAGATTTCCGCTGGAAAGGCGAAATGTCGTACGTCATCATCGGCGACAACACCGTGATACGCGAGATGGCGATAATCAACCGCAGCATCCACGAGGGCGGCGCCACCAAGGTGGGCGCAAACTCGTTTGTGCTTGCGGATTCGCACATCGGCCACGACAGCGAGATCAGCGACCATTGCGTGGTTGGCAACAACGTGCAGATTGCCGGAGATGTGTTTATCGACTCTTGCTCGATTCTTTCCACCGGCGTGAAAGTGTTTGAAAACAGCCACATTGGTAAATGGGTGTTTGTCAAAGGTGGATGCCGCGTTTCGGGCAATGTGCCTCCTTTCATCATCCTTGCCCACAATCCGGCTGTCTATTATGGCGTGAACGCAACGATTATGCGCCATAAGGACAACTTCAATGAAGAAGAAATCGACGATGTTGCAAAAGCATACCGCCACATCTATCAGTGCAACGTGTCGCTCTTCAACGCCGTAAAACGCATTGAGGCCGACATCCCTGAAAGTAAGTCGCGTGATGCCATCCTTGATTTCATCAAGAAGAACGACAACAAGATTGTAGCATTGCCTAAACTGGACATGTATTAACGGTCGCAGTTGCAGACCATAAAAAGCGAGGCTGGGCAGAAATTGCCTGGTCTCGCTTCTTTTCGCGTTTAAGGCTCTTCTGAGTCGAAAAAAATATGTTGCTGTCTGATAGAATGTTGGCATTCTTAGCTCAATTTTTTTGAAAAAAATATCCCGAAAATTTTGTGGGATAGAAAAAAGGCATTACCTTTGCAACCGAAATCAACAAAACGTTGACTCCGTAGCTCAGTTGGTAGAGCAAATGACTCTTAATCATTGGGTCGAGAGTTCGAGCCTCTCCGGGGTCACAAAGCAGTCACTGAAAAGTGGCTGCTTTTTTTATTTCTGTCGGCCACAGGCTGTGGCGTACCTCCAGCACGCATCCGCGCGTACCGGGTTATGGAAGAGTGTTGTCGCTCCGCGACGATGGACATACCGATGTGGAACGGTTTTGTCAATGTCAATCAAATGGCGAGGGCAACCGCCGAAGAGCGGTTGTATAAATCAAGGAAAATATTTTTGCAAGAAATTTTGCATCGGCGATTTCGGGAAAGTTGAGTCTGCGGAATCGCAATCATCCTGGAGAAGCCGTCGTACCTTCCGCGCAGCATCTCTCTACAACAGTTCTTCGGGTGTCTTAGAGGATAATCGGAGATATTATTTTTATTGTGTTTGATTTGCGTTAACTTTGCCGTCGTTAAAGGATTCGGATATGGATATAACGCAAGGCCTTGTCGGATGCTGTCTTACCGTTGTGAATGCAGTTGCATTCATCGTGTATGGCATAGACAAATATAGGGCACGAAACGCCAAATGGCGCATACCGGAGGCAACGTTGCTGATGCTGGCGGTTGTGGGCGGAAGCGTCGGAGCGTGGCTCGGCATGAAGGTGTGGCATCACAAGACACGGCACAGGAAGTTTCGGTATGGTGTCCCGGCGATTCTGCTGTTGCAGATTGTGGTGGCGACTCTTTTATATGTGAATCATTGTGTGGGAAAATGTTATTAAAACTACTGATAATATGAAACTGAACAAAATACACCATGTGGCAGTGATTTGCTCCGACTATGAACGGTCGAAGCGTTTCTATGCAGACGTGCTCGGGTTGAAGATTGTGAGCGAGCACTATCGTAAGGAGCGCGACTCCTGGAAGGCAGACTGCTGGCTCGGCGGAACGTATGTTGTGGAGCTGTTCTCTTTTCCGAATCCTCCAGCGCGTCCTTCCCGTCCGGAAGCCGCCGGTCTGCGCCATCTTGCCTTCGAGGTCGACGACGTTGCCGCAGCTGTAGGCGAGGTTGAGGGAAAAGGCGTAGCCTGCGAGCCGATACGCACGGATGAATATACCGGCAAACGGTTTGTGTTTTTCAGCGATCCTGACGGGTTGCCTATTGAATTGTATGAGAAGTGATGCGGAATTGCAGTCAAAATGCAGCAATAAGCAGGTGATGTGGCGAAGATGAGAGGCAGGCAACCGGTACGTGTACAATATTACGACTCGCCGTGCGGAGAGATGGTCTTGGCGTCGGTGGGAGAGGCTTTGTGTCTGTGCGACTGGAACGGGATGCCATGCGCCTGCCGCAACAAGCGCCGGCTTGCGCGCCGGCTGAATGCGGAATTTCTGGTTGAGACATCCGCCGTGCTCGAGCAAGCGAAGAAACAACTTGAAGACTACTTCGCATGCCGCCGCAAGGCTTTCGACATCCCGCTGCGTCTTGTGGGAACGGATTTCCAACAGCAAGTGTGGGAAGCATTGCTCGGCATACCATACGGAGAGACTGTGAGCTACAAAGATATTGCCCTGAGCGTTGGCAATCCTGAAGGCGTCAGAGCCGTGGCGCAAGCCGTAGGGGCAAACGGCATAGCAATTTTTATTCCATGCCATCGCGTCGTGGGCATCAACCATTCCCTGACCGGCTTTGCCGGAGGATTGGAGGCAAAAAGAATGTTGCTTGAAATAGAAAACAAAACGAAGATATTATGACCATACATCAGATTGCGTTCAGCCCCACTGGAGGCACACGCCGCGTCAGCGAGCTGCTGTGCAGCGGCATTGAGGCAAAAAGCATACTTACAGAACTTTGTGTAAAAGAAGAAGAGCTGTGCTTGCCAAATATAGCAGCCGGCGACTTGGTGGTTGTCTCGATGCCGGTATATGCCGGGCGCGTGCCGGCATTGGCTGTGGAAAGGCTGAATGCCGTTGAGTCAAACGGTGCCACCTGTGTGATTGTCGCCGTTTACGGCAACAGAGCCTACGAGGATGCTTTGGTTGAAATGCAGGATGTGGCGACAGCGCAAGGATTCAACGTCGTAGCAGCCGTTGCCGCCAACGCAGAGCACAGCATTTGCCGTATGTACGGCGCCGGCAGGCCTGACGCAGCCGATGCCGGAGAGCTGGCATCCTTTGGCAGAGCCATTCTTGAAAGGGTGCAAGGCGGCAAACCGTTCGGCCGTCTCGCATTGCCAGGCAACCGCCCGTACAAGCAAGGCTGCAGCGGACCTTTTCCTGTGGCAAACCAAGACTGTACGGAATGCGGTGTCTGCGCGAGCCAATGCCCGACAGGTGCAATATCTGCTGACAATCCAAAAGACAACAACAACCAGCTCTGCATCGGCTGTATGCGGTGCGTGTCGGTCTGCCCGTCGCATGCGAGGGGCATCGGTGAGCATCTGAAAATGTTGGCAGCACACCTTGAGCCACTTTGCCGAGAGCGTAAAAAGAACGAGTTGTTTGTGAGTTAAGCCTTGCCCGGCTTCAATCGGTTTCTTTCGAGTTCCTGAAGGCTTTCCATCTTCTTTGACTCAAGAAACTCGTAGATGCCGCACAAGTGCTCGCGTACGCGGCCGTGACCGAATTCGTATACCTTGCTGACAAGTCCGTCGAGGAAGTCGCGGTCGTGACTCACTACGATGAGCGTGCCATCGAAGTCCAGCAGGGCTTGTTTGAGTACGTCCTTTGTCTTGAGGTCAAGATGGTTGGTCGGCTCGTCGAGGATGAGCAGGTTGACGGGCTCCAACAGGAGTTTGAGTATGGCAAGGCGAGTGCGTTCGCCACCAGACAGCACCTTCACTTTCTTTGTCGACTCCTCTCCTCCGAACATAAACGCGCCGAGAAGGTCGCGAATCTTGTTGCGCACATCGCCTTTAGCCACGTCGTCGATGGTCTGGAACACCGTTAGCTCGCCGTCGAGCAGCGAAGCTTGATTTTGTGCGAAGTAGCCAATCTGCACGTTGTGTCCGAGTTCGAGTTTGCCTTCGTTTTGCAGTTGCCCCATAATGCATTTCACGAGAGTTGACTTTCCTTCGCCGTTTCGCCCCACGAAGGCAATCTTGTCGCCGCGTTCAACGGTAAGGTTGACACCGCTGAAAACATTCTTGCCGTCGAACGACATTGCCACATCGCTCATTTGCACAGGGTAGGCACCGCTGCGCGGACTCGGAGGAAACTTCAGCCGGAGTCGGCTTGTGTCTTCCTCGTCCACCTCTATGAGTTGGAGTTTCTCAAGCATCTTTACGCGGCTCTGCACCTGCAGAGTCTTGGAATACGTGCCTTTGAAACGCTCGATGAATTCCTTTGTGTCGGCAATCATCTTCTGCTGCTCCTCATATTGTTTCATCTGCTGTTCGCGACGCTCCTTGCGCAACTCCAGATATTGGCTGTAAGTTGCCTTGTAGTCGTATATCCGTCCCATTGTCACCTCGATGGTGCGAGTGGTTATGTCGTCGACAAACTTGCGGTCGTGGCTTATCACCACCACGGCTTTTGAACTGTTGCAGATAAAGTCCTCAAGCCATCCGATCGACTCGATGTCGAGGTGGTTTGTAGGCTCGTCAAGAAGCAGCACGTCGGGCGACTTGAGCAGCAGTTTCGCAAGCTCGATACGCATGCGCCAGCCGCCCGAAAACTCGCTGGTTGGGCGGTTGAAGTCGGAGCGCTCGAAGCCCAGGCCGAGAAGCGTTTTCTCAACATCCTCCTCGAAATGAGTCATGTCGATTGCGTAGAACTTCTCAGAAAGCGTTGACACATTCTCGATGAGCTGCATATATTCATCGCTGTCATAGTCGGTGCGTGTCAAGAGCTCGTTGTTGATGCGGTCTATCTCCGCTTGGATTTGGTGCAGATGAGCGAAAGCCTGGCATGTCTCCTCAAACACGGTGCGGCCGTCCTCGGTCATCAAATGTTGGGGAAGATAGGCGATTACGCAATCTTTAGGCGCGGAGACAGAGCCGCGTGTGGCTGTCCGCACGCCGGCGATAATCTTCAGCAAAGTGCTCTTTCCTGCGCCGTTCTTGCCCATAAGGGCTATACGGTCTTTCTCGTTTATCTGAAAGGAAATATCCTTGAATAGGGTGGTGCCGCCAAATTCGACGGTCAGTCCATCAACTGTAATCATAAATGTTTCTTGTGGTTGTTGAAAAAACGCTGCTAAAGCAAATACATGCCGCTTTCTTTCTGCAAAGGTAGTGTTTTTCTTGGGAATTCGGCGGTTTGCCGGGTGAATCAGGTGTAAAGAGCCATCTCCACACCTTGACAGGCAAACGTTGTCGGGGGTGCTTTTTCGCTATTTTGTCCCGAATTTGTCCTGGCTGTTGTTGAAAAAATAAGGCTTAAACGATTGAATGCCAATCATTTAAGCCTTTGATAGTCGGGGTGAGAAGACTCGAACTTCCGACCTCCACGTCCCGAACGTGGCGCGCTAACCAACTGTGCTACACCCCGAGTCCGAAAATCGAATGCAAAGGTACTCACTTTTCTGAATATTGCAATGTTTTTGCGGATATTTTTTTATTGCAGGGCAAAATTTTTATTTAAAGACGCGTTTGCGTCGGTGCTTGTCAATGCGCTTCAAGCCAGTTTGCGCCCGAGCCGCAGTCGGCAACGAGAGGTACAGTTCCGCTGAAGGCAGCCTCCATCTCTTCTTTTACAATGCGGGACACAGAATCCTCTTCGCCAGGAACGACGTCGAAGTTCAACTCATCGTGCACCTGCAGCAGCATCTTCGACCGTATTCCCTCGCGGTCAAACCGACGGTAAATGCGGTTCATCGCGATTTTGATGATGTCGGCAGCAGTTCCCTGTATTGGAGCGTTGATTGCGTTTCGCTCGGCATATCCGCGCACCACGGCGTTTCGCGATGTTATGTCGGGAAGCATGCGGCGCCGTCCGAACAGGGTTGTCACAAAGCCTTTCTCTTTCGCCATCTCGATGCTCTGGTCCATAAACCGACGCACGCCGGGGAATGTCTTGAAGTAGCCTTCAATCAGTTGTTTGGCCTCGCTGCGAGGTATTTGCAGTCGCTCCGACAGGCCGAATGCCGAAATGCCGTAAATCATACCGAAGTTTGCGGTTTTTGCTTTCCGTCGCTGGTCGTCGGTCACGTCTTCGGTGCGTTCGTGGAAAATTTTGGCGGCAGTGGCACGGTGGATGTCCTCGCCGGCAAGGAAAGCCTCCACGAGCGCCTCGTCCTTGCTGATGTTTGCCACGATGCGCAGCTCAATCTGCGAATAGTCGGCAGAGAAGAACGAGTGCCCGTCGTCGGGGATGAACGCTTTGCGGATTTCCCGTCCGTCGTCGTTTCTGATAGGGATGTTCTGCAGGTTAGGGTTTGTCGACGACAGGCGTCCAGTGGCCGTGACGGTCTGATTGTAGGTGGTGTGGATTTTTCCCGTGTGAGGGTTTATAAGTTCGGGGAGAGCGTTGACGTAGGTTGACAGAAGCTTCTTTATCTTTCGGGACTCCAGGATCTTGCCCACGATGGGGTGTTTTCCCGACAGCTTTTCAAGCACCTCCTCCGTGGTGGAGTATTGCCCGGTTTTAGTTTTTTTCGCTTTCTCGTCGATTTTCAGTTTGTCGAACAGCACTTCGCCCACCTGTGCCGGCGAGCCCACGTTGAACTGTATTCCCGCAAGGTCGATGCATGCCCGCTCGATGTCGGCAAGACGCTGAGTCAGGGCTTTGGAGTAGGCGGCAAGGGCGTCTGTGTCGATGCGCACGCCAGTGTGCTCCATGTCGGCGAGCACCTCGACGAGCGGCAGCTCGATGTCGTGGAGCAGATGCGCCATTTTTTCCTCCTCGAGATTCTTGTCAAACACAGGCTTCAGCTCGAGGCATGCCGCGGCACGTGCGCAAGCCACCTTGGCTATATCCTCGATTTCAAGCGAGAGCGCCGGGTTGAACTTGTTGGCCTTTGCCGTGGCGGGCAGCTGATAGTCGGGCAGAATTTTTTTCAGATATATCTCCGCCAGCCGGTTTATTGAATGGCTCATCTCCGGTTGCAGCAGATAGTGCGCGATGGCGACATCGTAGTAGGGCGCCGCTAATTTCTCAGCAATGTTGAGCGCCACCACCATATCGAATTTCAGGTTTATGCCCACTTTCTCCACAGTTTCCGATTTAAGGATGCGCAAAATGTCGAAAGTCGACTCCTCGGTGGCTTCAAGATAGAAAGCCTCGTCGGGGCTCAGTGCCACAGCGATGCCGGCAGGAACAGCCTCCATGGCGTTTGGCGCGGTGCAGACCATGTGGATTCCTATTGTTTTCTGCGACAACGCCTTGTCGACAAGCTCGTCGATGTTGGCATCGGTTGCGATGATCGTTTTGCAAGTATGCTCGGTTGGCGCAGGCTCCACCTCTGCGGCTGCCGCGTCAGTCATGTCGTCGCCGAAGAGCGAAAGTTCGCCGAAAGCGGGCTTGGGCTTCGGCGCAGGCTTTGTCTCCGCCTTGTCGCCGAGCACGCGCGACAGCAACGAGCGGAACTCCAGTTTGCCGAAGATGTCGCGGATGGCTGCTTCGTCGACAGGGTGGCGGCTGTAAGCCTCCTCGTCGAATTCAATCGGCACCTCAGTGCATATCGTGGCGAGTTTTTTTGAGAACAGAATGTTGTCCACGTTTGATTCGACTTTGGTTTTCAGCGCGCCTTTCAGCTTATCGGTGTTGGCGATAAGATTCTCCACGCTGTCGAACTCCAGAATCAGTTTCGATGCCGTTTTCTCACCGACGCCCGGGCATCCGACAATGTTGTCCACCTTGTCGCCCATGAGCGCCAGAATGTCGATCACCTGTATCGGGCGGTTGATGCCGAACACGTCGCACACCTCCTTCTCGCCGCGCACCTCCGCCGGCTGTCCCTTGTAGCCCGGACGGTAGATTTTCACAGACGGGTCGACAAGTTGACTGAGATCCTTGTCGGGCGACATGATAAACGTCGAGAATCCGCGGCTGCGGCTCATCGTGGCAAGCGTGCCAATCACGTCGTCGGCCTCGTATCCCTCTTTTTCCACCACAGGGATTCCGTAAGCCCGTATAATGTCTTTGATGTATGGAACAGCCACCTTGATATCCTCCGGCGTAGCCTCGCGACCAGCTTTGTAGTCGGCAAATATCTCGTGGCGGAACGTTTTTCCCGCAGGGTCGAAACACACGGCGATATGCGTCGGGTTCTCCTTGCGCAGCACCTCCTCGAGAGTGTTTACAAAGCCGAAGATGGCGGAAGTGTTCATTCCCCCCGACGTGAATCGAGGAGAGTATTTCATTGCGTGGTATGCCCGGAAAATCAAGGCATAGGCATCGAGCAAAAATAATTTTTTCTGTTCCATATATTGTAGGTGAATAGTACTAATTAATATAAAAAAATCAATGATTCGGCATTAATTCACCGTGAAATTACAATTTTCGCAGAATAAATGATTACTTTTGTGTCTTAAAAATCGTTTTATGACGAATTTTGATGAAATAAGAGACCTGATATCATCCGATTTGGAGCGGCTGCAGAAGATAATAAAGCAGTCGCTCTCAAGCAATAGTCCGCTGCTCAATAAGATTGTAGACAAGTATTTGGAAACAAAAGGCAAGCAGATACGCCCGATAATCGTTGTGCTCAGCGCCAAGTTTTTCGGCGCCGAGGTGTCGGACGGTGTGCTCTGCGGCGCGGCGTCGGTGGAATTGCTCCACAATGCCTCTCTGATACACGATGACGTTATCGACGAGACCAAGCAGCGTCGCGGCCACGACACCATCAACAACACGTGGGACAACCATATCGCCGTGCTTGTCGGCGATTTCTTTGTCAGCAACGCCCTTGCCTGTGCCATCCGCACCAACGATTTCCGTGTGATAAGCACCATCTCCGAGCTCGGCAAGGAACTGTCGACCGGCGAGATTGACCAAATCGACGTTGCCAAGCACCATTCAATTGACGAGCAGACTTATTTCAGCATCATAAACAAGAAGACGGCATCGCTGTTCCAGAGTTGTGTGAAGGTGGGCGGATACTCTGTAGGTGCCTCCGACATCGACATCGCCAACCTGTCGAAGTTTGTGGAGCTGCTGGGACTGTCGTTCCAGATCAAGGACGACATCTTCGACTATTTCAAGGATGATGCCATAGGCAAGCCCACGGGCAACGATTTGCGCGAGGGAAAGGTGACGCTGCCGCTGATTTACGCATTGTCGCACACCGAGTCGCCGCGCCACGAAGAGATGCGCCGTCTTGCCGACTCCGACTCGCTTACCACCGAACAGATAGAGACGCTGATAGACTTTGCCAAGGCAGAGGGCGGAATCGAATATGCCTATGCCACGATGGAGCGTCTGCGCGCCGAGGCACGCAGCATCCTTGAGCCATATCCCGACAACGAAGCCAAGCGGGCATTCCTGTCGCTGTTCGACTACATAATCAAACGCCACCACTGATGTTGTTGCCGTATCTTGAACCGGGACGCCTCGAGGCAGGATGCGACGAGGCTGGGCGCGGATGCCTTGCTGGACCGGTGTTTGCCGCGGCGGTGATTCTGCCCGACGGCTACACCAACGACCTTCTCAACGACTCAAAGAAGCTTTCCGAGCATGCCCGCGACGCACTGCGTCCCGTTATAGAGCGCGACGCCCTGGCTTGGGCTGTGGGCATCGTTGACAACGATGAGATTGACCACATCAACATCCTTCAGGCTTCGTTTCTCGCTATGCACCGCGCCGTGGACGGCTTGTCGGTGCGTCCAGACTTTCTGCTTATCGACGGCAACCGTTTCCGTCCCTACGACGGCATCAGCCACCAATGCATTGTGAAGGGCGACGGCAAGATGATGAGCATCGCCGCCGCGTCGATTCTTGCAAAGACCCACCGCGATGAGTTTATGAAACGCATCCACGAGGAATTTCCGCAATACGGCTGGAACGTGAACAAAGGTTATCCCACGAAAGCCCATCGCGAAGCCATTGCGCGTTTTGGCGCCACCCCCTACCACCGCCACACCTTCCGCCTGCTCGCCGAGCCCTCGCTGTTCCCTGAGCTGTAGACGCCCTCGCTCGGTTGCTACAGATGCAACCGTAAAGCCAAAAAGTTGCAAAAAAGGCATAAAAATGCACAAAAATGTGATTTACATGGCAAATAAGTCGTAAATTTATGGCGGAAAAACAAAAACTCGATTACCTATGATGAAAAAAATCTTTCTTGTTGCCGGACTTCTTTTGGCCGGCGCAATGACAACCAACGCAAAAACAACTGTCGACCGCATGGACCCGCCGATGTGGTGGACAGGGATGGAAAACCAACAGCTGCAGATAATGGTTACGGGCGAGGGCATACGCGACGCTGTGCCGTCGGTCGACTGCCCTGGCGTGAAACTTGACTCCGTGGCGCGCCTCGACAGCCCGAATTATCAGTTTCTGTATCTCACCATCGGCAGCGACGCCAAACCTGGCACTGTCGACATCACGTTTGCCAGTGGCAAGCGCAAAATCAAGAAGCAATATGAACTGCTTGCCCGTCAGGGCGACGGCGCAAGTCACGAGGGTTTCGACTCTTCCGACGTGCTTTACCTGATGATGCCCGACCGCTTTGCCGACGGCGGCGACGTGAAGCATCAGTCTACCAATTTCGACTACCGCATAGACCGGACGAACCCGGGCGCGCGCCACGGCGGTACGCTGAAAGGCATCTCCGACCATCTCGACTATCTTGAGGAACTGGGCGTCACGGCAGTGTGGCTCACTCCTGTGCTTGAGAACGATATGCCCGGTGGCTGCTATCACGGTTATGCCACCACCGACTATTACCGTGTGGATCCGCGCTTCGGAAGCAATGACGACTATCGCCGCTTGATTTCAGAATGCCACAGCCGCGGTATCAAGGTGGTTATGGACATGATTTTCAACCACTGCGGACTCTACCATCCGTGGCTCTACGACCTTCCCAGCCACGACTGGCTCAATGCCCAGCCGACAGCCGACGGCATCAGAAGCGTGCAGCAGGCAAATTTGACAGGCAAGAGAAATGCCGCCGTCGACTCGTTGCTGCTCACCAACTTCCGGCTTAACGCGGTGCATGATCCGTATGTGAGCCAATACGACTTCAAGCACACCGTCGACGGATGGTTTGTGTCGGGTATGCCCGACCTCAATCAGCGCAACCCCCACTTGATGACATATCTTATCCAAAACTCCATCTGGTGGATTGAGTATGCAGGAATCAACGGCATCCGCATGGACACCTATCCGTATGCCGACATGAAGGCTATGGCGCGTTGGAACCGCGCCGTGGCACGCGAGTATCCGCGGTTCAACATCGTTGGCGAAAGCTGGCTTGAAAACGAGGCAAGCATTGCGTATATGCAACGCGGCAACAAGTTGAACCCAGTCAATACAGAATTGCCAACGGTGATGGATTTTCCGTTGTGCCTGATGGCGCAGCAAGCGTTTGGCGAACAGACAAAATCAGGAAGCGACGGACTCAACCGCCTGTTTAACCACCTTGCGCTCGACATGCTTTATGCCGACTGCAGCAGGTTGCTGACGTTCTACGACAACCATGACACAGACCGTTTTCTCTTAGAGGAGCCGTCTGACCTTGCCCGCTGGAAACAGGCGCAGGCATTTCTTCTGACCACCCGCGGCATTCCGCAGATATACTATGGCACAGAAGTGCTGATGCACGGCAGCAAGGCTGTGACCGACGGCTATGTGCGCCTCGATATGCCAGGCGGATTCCCAGGCGACAGCGTGTCGGTGTTTACCGCCGACGGACGCACGCCGCTCCAGCGCGACGCGTTCAACTTCATGAGCCGTCTGCTCCATTGGCGCCAAGGCAACAAAGCCGTGTCGGCAGGCACATTGCGTCATTTCATGCCGTCCAACCAGCTCTACGTCTATGAGCGCACCAACGGCGACCGCCGCTTCATCGTGCTGATGAATGGCACCGATGAGCCTCTCACCGATGTTGACATGAGCCGATATGCCGAAATCATGCGTCCCGGCGACACTTTCCGCGACGTGATTACCGGCGATGCCGTAACCGTCGCGCCGCACATGTCGTTCCCCGCACGCGCCACTTTGGTGCTCGAATAGCCATCGCGCCGCATAGGAATACAGCAATAAGACGCCGACTCCGTTATGGAGCCGGCGCCTTTCTGTTGGTGCGCAGGCATTATGGAAAAGAAACGATGCGTGGTTAAACATTGTTAATTCGGTAAAAGATGTTTACACACACCGCCAATTCATGGGATTTATGTTTAACTTTGAATGTTAAAATAATGGGAAAATAAAATAAAAATGAAGCGGATTAAGCATATCATTCTGATAATCTTACTGCTGTCTGTCGGATTCGCCGACAGACAACCGGTGAAAGCCGTGACGGCGTCAGACAGCGTTGTCGACACCACCGTCGACTCGCTTTCTGTGAAAATGGATTCAGCCATCAGGCAGTTTGTGTCGAGCCGTGCCATGACAGGAGCCACAGTGGGCGTCTGCGTGATGGATTTGCGCACAGGCACACCAGTAGCGTCCTACAATCTTGAGCGGCAAATGATACCGGCGTCGGTGATGAAAATTGTCACATCGTCGGCAGCGTTGAAGCAACTCACCCAGAACTTCCATTTCCGCACGCGTCTGAAATATACAGGCACTATCGACAAAAACGGAACGCTCAACGGCGACATTGCCATCGAGGGCGGCATTGACCCGACGCTTGACTCCAAGCATTTCCCCGACCGCGAAACCTTTGTCTCCGCCGCTGTTGAAAACATCAAACTGTGGGGCATAAAAGCTATCAAAGGCAACGTCCGCCCGGAGGAAAAGATACAGCCGCACAACGCCGTGCCCAAAGATTGGCTCGACGCCGACGTGACGGAAGACTATGGCGCGGGAGTACATTCGATAAACTACAACGACAATCTGTTCTCGCTGATTATCGACACATCGAGCGGCCGCGCCCTTGTGGTCGACACCGTGCCGCATCTGCGTTCGATACAGATAGACAACCGGATGACGGTGGTGAATCGCGGCAGATTCAGTCCTATCGTGCAACGCAAGAAAAACAACAGCCGAATCACGCTTAGCGGAGCTATGCGCCGCATGCAGGAGCCGATAGAAGTGGTCACCACGATGCCGCATCCAGCCGTAGGTTTGTGTGCCGATGTGAGAGAGACACTCGAGAGCGAGGGCATCCCCGTTGAAGGAAAGAAGGTGAGTGCAAGCGACAGCGATGCCATGCAAATCCTGTCGTACGAGTCGCCGGTGCTGCCAGAGATTCTGAAATCGTTGCTTTTCCGCAGCGACAACATGTATGCCGAGTCGGTGCAGCGCAAATTGGGCGAGAGCATCTACGGCGATCCGAAGCGTGAGTATGGCGAGAAGGCAGTGACCAAGATAGTAGAACAATGGGGCATCAACATAGACAAGGTGACTCTCTATGACGGCAGCGGATTGAGCCGCACAAACCGGATGACACCTCTGTTTCTGGCAAGCGTGCTGCGCTCGGCCGCACTCGACTGGCAGACCGGCGACCTTTTCCCGACATTGCTACCACGATGCGGCGTTGACGGAACGGTGCGCAACCTGCTAAAAGGCACGTGCCTGTCGGGAAACATCGCATTGAAGTCGGGCAGCATGACCGGCGTGAGATGCTATGCAGGCTATTACCCCGCCGAGCGTCCGCGCTACTCCGTAGTGCTGCTTACAAACAATTTCCACTGCACCTACGAACAACTGAAATCATCGATAGAACGGCTGATGGTGGGAATGTTTGAATCGTATCAGGACACTATTGACAAACGACAAAATACTCCTCAATTATGAAAACCGACATAAGAAAAATGATTGCCGAGGCTTACGAACTCGAGGGACTTCTGCTCCTCGCCGACAATCGTGGCGCCGACACTCCGGAATATGTGTTTACGGCAATAGGAGAGAAACTCGACAGGTTGCAGATGCTGCTTGGCGAAAGAGAAGGCGATGAGGGCGAAGAAATGCAGAAAGACGCCTGTATGGTGGAGAACGACGTGGCCGATGCCGGAAGCGAAGAGCCGGTGGCGGACGCGCCTGAAAGCGAAGAGCCGGAACCAGAGCCGGAGGAAGACGTGGCAGAAGTGACGGCAGAGCAAGTTGCCGACGGCGAATACGACAATGAGCAGGAGCCTATGGTCGAGCTCGTGCTTGACGATGAACCCACCGCAGAACCCACCGCAGAACCCACCGCGGAGACACCGAACGTTGTGGATGAAACAGAAGACGTCGAGGCAGAGGATAATGAGGATAATATAGAAGAAGAGCCGGAAGCTAATGAAAAGGCATCAGACGACAGCGAGCCTCTGCGTCTTGACGAAAAACTGCAGCGCAGCCGTTCGAAAGACCTTAAATCAGCGTTCTCGCTCAACGACACATTCCGTTTCCGCCGCGAACTTTTCGGCAACAGTGCCGCAGAGATGACCGACGCTCTCCATATGGTGGAGGCAATGCATTCGTTTGACGAGGCGGAAGATTATTTCTATGGCGATCTTGGATGGGACCGCGAGTCGGACGACGTGAAAGAATTTATGGCGATAATAAAAAATCATTTTCTATAGCGATGGTACAGAAACCCACAGCGGAAGCCGGCATACTCTATGTGGTGCCGACGCCGGTAGGCAACCTTGACGATATGACCGTCAGAGCGGTGAACGTGCTCAAGGAAGTAGACGTTATTCTTGCCGAGGACACACGCACCAGCGGAGTGCTGATGAAGCATTTCGGCATCGAGACGCGTATGCAGAGCCATCATAAATTCAACGAGCATGAGACGGCGGCAGGCATAGCCAAGCGTTTGAAAGGCGGAGAGCGCATAGCCCTTGTGTCGGATGCCGGCACTCCGGCCATCTCCGACCCCGGTTTTATGCTTGTGCGCGAATGCCGTCGTGTGGGCGTCAAAGTGGAGTGCCTTCCCGGCGCCACAGCCTTTGTTCCCGCGCTTGTCGACAGCGGCCTGCCATGCGACAAATTCTGCTTTGAGGGATTTTTGCCACAAAAAAAAGGCCGTTCCACACGCCTTGCCGAACTGAGCGTAGAGCCTCGTACAATTGTGTTCTACGAATCGCCGCTCCGCTTGGTTAAAACCCTGACACAGTTGGCAGAAGCCTTTGGCCAGGACCGAGAGGCAAGCGTCAGCCGCGAAATCTCAAAACTGCACGAAGAGACCTGCCGCGGCACCCTTTTTGAACTTTGTGAACATTTTTCCGTGAACGAACCGCGAGGAGAGATTGTTATAGTAGTGTCGGGCAAGAAAGAAGAAAAAAGCGCCGGCAAAAGAGATAAGTACGCACATTTTAAAACCGAAAAAAAACAGAATCTACTATGAAGAAGATGATGATTCTCGCCCTTGCGCTTACAGGTGCGCTCGTGGCATGCAACGGCAACAAAGAGCAAAAAGACGCTCTTGCCGACACTACGCAACCCGACATCTCGAAAGTTGAGGGACAGCGCGACAGCTTGATGAACCTTATTGGCGACATCAGCCAGAACCTTCTCGAGGTGAACCGTATGGAAAACATCCTTGTGAGCGGCGATTTCAAGGACACTCCCGACAAGCGTCAGGAAATCATAGCCAACATCAACGCACTCCGTCAGGAGCTTGACGCACGCAAGCAGGCGCTGGAGGAACTTGAGAGCAAGTTGAAAAGCTCAAACGGATATTCTGCAAAATTGCAGAAAACCATAGAGTCGCAGAAGCAACTCATTGATGAGCAGTCGCAAAAAATTCAGCAGCTTGAGGCAGCATTGGCAGATGCGAATGTGAAAATCTCAGATTTGAACAAGAATGTGGAAGATTTGAACACACAAGTGTCGACCGTGACAGAGGAGCGCAACGCAGAGACACAGCGTGCCGACAAGGTCACCGACGAACTCAACATCTGCTACTATGTTTGCGGAAGCAACAAGGAGCTGAAAGAACACAAGATTCTGGAAAAGAAATTCTTGGGCAAGACAAAGACCATGGAGGGCGATTTCGACCGCTCTTACTTCACAAAAGCCGACAAGCGCAAGCTCACAGAAGTGAAGACTTACGCCAAGAAAGCGGAGCTGAAGACATCACATCCAGCTGGATCATACTCGATGGAGACGGTTGGCGGAACAGTGGTGATAAAGATTAAGGATGCAAAGAAGTTCTGGGAAAAATCGAATTTCCTTGTAATCCAGACTAAGTAATACTCAACATTCCCCATTTTTATAGAAATCCAGTGGTGCCAGGCATGAGAATGTCTGGCACTACGATTTTTTTCAATCAGGTTTTTCTGCCGGCCCCGTTTATTGACGGAAAAATTTTGGATGTAGAGAAATAATTGTCGGAATATTTGCGGGTTACGAAATAAAAGAGTAATTTTGTGCGCTAATTCCGAAAAGGCTCAGAGAAGAGAAGCGCTGTTGCGCGTCCGCCTCACGGACATAATTGTTAAAGTTTCTATTTTAAATGTACGCAATTGTAGAAATTCAGGGACAGCAGTTCAAGGCAGAAGCCGGTAAGTATTTGTATGTCCACTATCTCGGCGAGAACGTAAAAGAAGGCGATTCAATCGATTTCGACAAGGTTCTCTTGATTGATGCCGACGGTGACGTTAAAGTTGGTGCTCCTACCGTAGAAGGAGCAAAAGTTGTTTGCGAGGTGAAACGTCCCCTCGTGAAAGGTGACAAGGTTCTTGTATTCAAGAAGAAACGTCGCAAAGGCTATCGCCGTTTGAACGGTCATCGCCAATGCTTCACCCAAGTAGAGATTAAAGACGTAGTTGCATAACCACTAAAAGTTTAAAGAAATGGCACATAAAAAAGGTGTAGGTAGTTCTAAGAACGGACGTGAATCGGAAAGCAAACGATTGGGCGTCAAAATCTTCGGTGGTCAATTTGCTAAAGCAGGCAACATCATCAAACGTCAACGTGGCACAGTTCACCATCCGGGTTTGAATGTTGGCATGGGTAAGGACCACACATTGTTTGCGTTGGTAGACGGTACAGTCAACTTTACAGAAGGTAAAGGCGGCCGCAAGTTTATCAATGTTCAACCATTGGACGCTGGCAACAATTAATCAGCGCCTTGGGTTGACCCAGGAACAACAAGCATAAAATGGCGGTTGCATTTGCAGCTGCCATTTTTTATTACAACAATTTATATCAGCATATATGACTAAACAGAAACCATTATATTTGTTTCATCTGCTTGCGTTGTGCATAGTGTGCGTGTGGGGTACCACATTTGTGTCGACCAAAACGCTTATCAGCAACGGACTGATGCCCACGGAAATATTCATCTACCGATTCGCACTTGCTTATATCTGCGTTTTGTTTATGGCGCCTCGTCGGCTTTTTGCCGACACGTTTGCCGACGAGATGAGGATGATTGCCGCAGGACTGACGGGAGGCTCTGTGTATTTTATCACGGAAAACACCGCGCTCGGCATGATGCAGGCCACCAATGTGGCAATCCTTATCAGTGTCACGCCGCTGCTTGCCACGCTTGTGGGAATGGCGGTGTTCCGTTCGGAACGCACAAAGCGTCCGGAACGCGTGATTCTCGGCTCTGTAGTCGCTATGGCAGGCGTTGTCGTTATTTTGTGGAACGGCGGTGACTTCGCAGCGTTCAATCCTTGTGGCACCGCTCTTACGTTTTCAGCGGCGCTGTCGTGGGCTGTCTACAGTTTGTTTGTCAAAAAGCTGTCGCAACGTTATGACAATGTGTTCATTTCGCGCAAGGTGTTTGGCTACGGACTGCTCTCCATGGCTGTGTGGGTGCCGTTTTTCCACCCAGTGAGTTTCCGTTTAGAACAGTTGCTGGTCCCGACGGTGTTTTTCAATATCCTGTTTCTCGGACTTGTGGCGTCGATGCTTTGCTTCACTCTGTGGAATGCCGTGGTGCGCCATTTGGGAATGGTGCGCGCGTCCAACTATATAAATTTCAATGCTGTAGCAACTTTTGTTGCAGCGTTTCTGGTACTTGGTGAACACGTCTCTGCGGTGGCTCTTGTGGGTTCTGCCGCTGTGATTTTCGGAGTCTGGCTCGCGGAGGGGAAATAGTGGTCTAAAATTCCGATAAAATGGAATGGCGGAAATATAGAACACTTCCAGATCCATTCCGATAGCGTGAGCATTGGAAAAAATGCGCTACTTTGCATCAAATAAATTCAGCTATGGGCAAAGGAATGACAATGGCGTCGGAGAGATTAGGCAATATTGAAGACTTGTCGTATAAAGATGACATCTCGCTTTTCGCAGATAGGAGAGTACAGTCAGATGCAGCCGTTTAGACTCAAATTTTTCGTGTTGCTTGTGTGTCTTAACGGGCATGGCTCACTTGACATCAACGGGGTGGACTATCGTGTCGATGCCGGTAAGATGTTTGTGTGCAAGCCACATATAATTGTTGAAAAGAGCAGTGTGTCGCTCGATTTCGAGTGTCGCGGCATGGCGCTTTCGTCCAAGTTTCCTCCTGCCGACATCAAGATGCCGTGATGCAGGCATCAGAGGTCATCAACCGATGCATCATCGACGATGTGCGCCTCCTGCTCCATGATCCCGACAAGAGCGTCAAGGAAATATCCAACGAACTCGGATTCCCCAATCTGTCGTTTTTCGGCAAATATGTGAAAAGAATGCTCGGAATGTCGCCGAAGGCCTACCGCAAGTCGCTCGGCGTTATTGCTGGCGAATGATTGCCGAGAGAATCCGTCCGGAGTTGATGCCCAATGTCCTGGCGGAGAAAAACCGTTGAGGCTCGCATTTGGTGCATAACCCCGACAACGAGATGTTGGCATTTGGGACGCCGGCGCTTTCCATAAGCCAGCGGTTGGCTTCCGCCAGATCTATATGGGCTTTACCGGTGACAGGGTTTCGCCATACGATGTCGTTGAGAGAGAAGGCTCGTTTGGCAAATTCATCCACCACTTCGTCGCCCACCTCAAAGCAGCGTTGGCAGATTGATGCCCCCACCACAGCCTCTATTCCGCATCTGTCGGCGCCTTCATCGACCATCGTTTCTATGGCATTTGCCACGATCCCTTTCACGGAGCCCTTCCAACCGGCGTGGACAGCGGCAATCAGCCCGCTCTTAGGCTCGCACAGCAATATAGGCACGCAATCGGCGGTGAACACGCCTATTGCTACATTCGGGAGTCGTGTGACAAGCGCGTCGACATCGGTCGGCGGAGTCGGCGGAACGCTGTCGATAACGGCGACGTTGGTGCTGTGGGTTTGCCGCGCCGTGACGATGTGCTCTGTGCCGAGCAGAGTGCGCAGGCGCTTGAGGCAATCATCGACGTGCGCCGGGTTGTCGCCCGTATATCCGCAGCAGTTGAACTCGGAGTAGGGCGAAAAGCAGTCGGCAGCGCCGCGCTCTGTTGAAAAAGCGTCGATGCTGCCGACATTATGATTGAAGTGAAGTTGGCTAATCATCTTTGAAATCCTCTTCCCAATATTCGTCAGGCCATTCAACGTCCCAAGTCTCTTCCTCCGTGTCGTCACCGCCTTCCTGTTCAATCACGAAGTTGTCTTCCTCCTGCACGCGGTGTGTGATGTCGAGGTCGCGGTGCGTGATGCGCGTCGGGATGCGGTTGTCCTCATCGTTGATGGTGCGCCACAACACGTCTTTCAGCTCCGCCAGTCCCAGTCCTGCCACCGATGATATAAACACCGTTTCCACGCCTTTCGGAAGGTGTTGCTGCATCTCTGCAATCAGCTCGTCGTCGAGCATGTCGCATTTTGTGATGGCAAGCACGCGTCCCTTGTCGGCCAAATCGGGGTTGAAGCGTTCCAGCTCGTTGAGCAGTACCTCATATTCGCGGCAGATATCGTCGGCGTCGGCAGGAATCATGAACAGCAGCACGGCATTGCGCTCGATGTGGCGCAGGAACCGCAGTCCGAGACCTTTGCCCTCGCTTGCACCCTCAATGATGCCAGGAATGTCGGCCATTACAAACGACTGCGCTCCGCGATATCCCACGATGCCGAGGTTTGGCTCGAGAGTCGTAAACGGATAGTCGGCAATCTTAGGCTTTGCCGCCGATATTGCAGACAGCAGGGTCGATTTGCCAGCATTCGGGAAACCGACAAGTCCGACATCGGCAAGAAGTTTCAGCTCGAGGATAATCGATTTTTCGATGGCAGGTTCGCCAGGTTGCGCATAGCGCGGAGTGCGGTTTGTGGCAGATTTGAAATTCCAGTTGCCAAGACCTCCGCGTCCGCCTCTAAGCAGCTTCACTTCCTGCCCGTCGTCGGTCACCTCGCAGAGGAATTTGCCGTTCTCAGCGTCGTAAACCGCCGTTCCGCACGGCACTTCGATAATCTTGTCCTCTCCGTCCTTTCCAAAGCTGCGGCATTCTCCGCCTGGCTGTCCGTCGGTGGCGAAAATGTGCCGTTGATATTTCAGGTGGAGCAGCGTCCACAGGTTGCGGTTGCCACGCAGAATGATATGTCCGCCACGTCCGCCGTTTCCACCGTCGGGGCCGCCTTTCGGCACGTATTTAGCGCGATGGAAATGGCATGAGCCGGCACCGCCTTTGCCGCTTCGGCAAAGGATTTTGACGTAGTCTATAAAGTTTGAGCCTGCCATAATTATAGTATGCTATTCGTTACTTGCAAATTCCATTAAATAAGCCTTGATGAATCCGTCGATGTCGCCGTCCATCACCCCGTTCACGTCGCTTGTCTGCCAGCCAGTGCGGTGGTCCTTCACGCGGCGGTCGTCAAACACGTAGCTTCGTATCTGCGAGCCCCATTCGATTTTCTTCTTTCCGGCTTCGATTTTCGCCTGTTCCGCCATTCGGCGTTGCAGTTCCATGTCGTAGAGTTGCGACCGCAGAAGTCGCATCGCATTCTCGCGGTTGTCGAGTTGCGAGCGCGTCTCGGTGTTCTCGATGAGAATCTCGCGCGTCTCACCGGTGTCAGGGTCCTTGTAGTTGTAGCGCAACCGCACGCCCGTCTCCACCTTGTTTACGTTCTGACCTCCGGCACCACCGCTTCGGAACGTGTCCCAAGTGATGTCGGCGGGATTGATTTTCACTTCGATTGAATCATCGACAAGCGGAGTGACAAACACCGAAGCAAACGACGTCATGCGCTTTCCCTGCGCGTTGAAAGGCGACACGCGCACCAGCCGGTGCACACCGTTTTCGCTCTTCAGGTATCCGTAAGCCAAGTCGCCCTCCACCTGTATGGTGACCGACTTGATGCCTGCTTCGTCGCCCTCCACAAGGTGTACGATCGACGTCTTGTAGCTGTGTTTCTCGCACCATCGCAGATACATGCGCATCAACATCTGTGCCCAGTCCTGGCTCTCTGTGCCCCCCGCGCCCGAATTTATTTTTAGGATTGCGCCGAGTTTGTCCTCCTCGCGTCGCAGCATGTTGCGCAGTTCCACGTCTTCAAAGCGTTCGATGGTCTTCTGATACATCTCGTCGAGTTCCTGCTCGGTGACCAGTCCCTCCTTCACGAAGTCAAACCCCAGTTTGAGCTCGTTGACCATCTTCTCTATATCCTCGTAGCTGTCAATCCAATAGTGCAATTCCTTCACTTTGCGCATCTGCTTCTCCGCCGCCTTCTGGTCGTCCCAGAAATTGGGCACGTGCGTGCGCAGTTCCTCTTCTTCGACTTCTATTTTCTTCGAGTCGACGTCAAAGATACCTCCTCAACGCCAACATGCGTTCTTCTGTCTCTTTTAATTGTTCTTGCGTAATCATCCTAATATACAAATTTTCTGCGAATTTCGCAATTTTCCGTCACATCTGCAAATTCCGTATCTTTTTCTTTGGCATTTCGCGTCAAAGTGTCTACCTTTGCGATAGAAAATGCGGTAGTAGCTCAGTTGGTAGAGCATCAGCTTCCCAAGCT
>ULUK01036848.1_pt1 | contig 41752 bp, 42 predicted proteins | sample 1958451 | NCBI WGS metagenome assembly ULUK01 (sample SAMEA4835758, study PRJEB28245) | human gut metagenome | biome: gut microbiome; material: fecal sample | place: Denmark | collected 2008
ATAACCAAACCGAAACCAAAACGGAACCAAAAGAAAACCAAACGGAAACCGGGATTAAACAAAAAGAAAAAAACAAGAATACCCCCTTAAACCCCCAAGAAGAAAAAAATAAAATATATCCCCCCTTAACCCCTAAAGGGGTAGTCCCCCAAAATAAAAAATCCCCGAAAAAAATTTCTTTTTCTGACGTTTTGGACTGGGAAAGCCTGTTCGATTACTGGGAAAGCTGGAAAAAGGGCGGGAAGTACAAGAACGCGGAGAGCCGCAGCCGTATGCTTGCCAAGCTGAAGGAGTTGACAGGGAACGATTTTGATTTGGCGAAAAGGGCTATCTGCCATTGCGTTGATTCCGGCTATCAGGGATTTGCAAACGGCGCAGAGCTGTTTTACAAGCCGTCTAAAGACCCGCCGGGAAGGGAGCAGGCTCGCCAAGCAGCGCTTGCAAAAGAGAGGGAATTTTTATCTCAATTTGACCCAAATGAGGAGTTTTGATGAAAAATTTTGAGTTTAACAACTGGGTAGAATACACCCGCAGCATTTATCCCGATTTCAGAGCGGACAGCGAAGGGTTGAGGGATGTTTGGCAGCAGGTTCTTGCGAACGCAACTCTTGCCGAAGCCAAGGCGGCCGTGTCGCAATATGCGGCGACATCCAAAACCGGTTTTGCGCCCAAAGGCGGCCAAATTGCCGAAATAATCAAGCTTAATCGGCAGAATCAGTCGCCGGCCTATCAGCCGCCGGGCGAACTGGTTGAAGATATGCCGGAGCGAAGATTCCACGAAGATATTGCGCTGGGGCGGTGCCGGCATAACCTGTACTGCTACCGGGATGCGGCGGCGCTGGTTAAATCCGGCGAGGCGGCGGACTTTGACGAAGGGTTAAGGCTTTCGTGCCGCAAAAGAACCGCGGCAAGGGGAGAACAGCCGCGCGATTTTGAATTTCCGAGCGATGAGGATTTACAGGCGGCCGGTCTGAAAGGCGTTAAGGCAGAATCCGGCGATTGCAAGCGAATACTGGAAAGCTTTATCCGCCAGTGGAGTATGCCGCGATGACGGAAATAGGGGATAAAGTCAGGACATTTATTGCAGACTGCATAGATGAATATCCGGCAGAGCCCGACCGGATAGATGTTAGTATAAGCGTTCGCTGGGGGACGTGCGAAGTTTCTTTGAGTAACTTTCAAAGTCCGCTTTACTACTCAAAAAAAATTAAGTTGGCGGAGATTAAGGAGCGGCCGGATATAAAAGCCGTAGCGCTGGACGTTTACAAATAGGGAGGGGCGATGGAAGACGGAATTTTAGAAAGGTATTATCAAACCGGGGTTTTGAGTATTGAGGAAGGGCGCTGGAGGGCTGAAGACCGGCTGCGGGCGGGGACGCTGTTGTACCGCGACTTTGTTAAATCCGGGAGAATTATCCGTACTATGGATCCGAGCCGTCCTCGTGTTGACTGTCAAGGCTTTAAACATCCTTCGGAAAGCCGGGAGGTTGCCGAAGACCGGTTTAATAAAGCTATCCGCAACGTTTCATTTTGTAACTGGGCGATTGTGCAGCACGTTGCCCTTGAAAAAGAGAGGATTCCGGTCAAAGGAAAAAGCCGCGAAATGGTTTATGCGCTAAAACGCGATTTATGCCGCGGGCTGGATGAGCTTTGTGATTTTTATGTCGCGAAGAAAAAGGAAAAGATTAAGCCTTAGCCTTTTTCCAGTAATAAAGCGCCCATGCGTCGCGGTTTTTTTCGCAGTCAGAGAGATTTTGCACTGCAAGGTAATTATTATAGTCCTCTTCGTCAAAACGCACCAGATGCGCCTTTTTGCCCTCGGCAATAAAACGGCAATATACCTTACGAACGGCGGCATTGCGTTTAACGTCTTCAGGATAAAGGATTAAGGCAAAATCGGCATATTCCCAGCGTTTGTATTTGGCGACCAAAGATTCTACGGTGCCGGTGATTTCGACATAGGCTGTTTTAAGCAGTTCGACAATTTCATCGCAAGCACCGGTCGGGGCGCGCCCTTCTTCGTATTCCCAGCGTTGTATTGTACGATAATTTTTGACTTTCATAAGCCGCATAAGCTCGGCCTGTGTTAGACCAAGCTCTTCGCGGATGGTTTTTATTTCAATCCCGGTTAAATATCCTTTATTTATAATCGGCATTTTATTCTCCTTTTTTCCTGAATAAATCGGATAGGGTTAATTTGAAGTTAATAACTTGATATTCGGGTTGTTTAAACTGATAGTAAAGCTTCTGCCGAAGTATTTTTCTGCGCCGTCGGCCATCTCATCGGGGAACTCGTCTTTTATTTCCGATTTGTCGCGTATCCAGCCCAAAAGGCGGGCAACTTCGACATTCAGCGCTTTGGCAAATTCTTTGTTCAATTTTAAATGAGTGTTGCCGTTTTGATAAAATTTGAATTCTAAAAGCGGTTTTTCATTATCAAGCCAGACATAATATTTTGTGCCAAAGCATTCGGGATTATCCCACCGTTTCGCCTCAAAGCCTAAATTATGAGCCACCGCGCAAAGGTCTTTAACAATCGTTTGAGCTTTATGGTTGTCAATTGACGTGCCGCTCCAACTTGAATAATCGGTAAAATACAATCTGTCGCAGATTATACGGTAACTAAGGCAATAATGTGTTACTTCATCGGGATTGTTAAATCTTGGGTGGTCATTATACCATTTATCAGCCTTAAAAACCTTCTGATTGCTCTTGTATTTAACGATATTTTCGGGGCTGGTGAAAGTCTTGTAAAGCCCGATAAGCTGTTCATTATAATAAGCGCTTGCGTTCTTACAAACCCAAACTAAAAGGCTGTAAATATTGCTTTCGTTAAAATCAACCGTCAGCAGGCCGGAAAATCGTTTTAACAGCCTATTTTGGGTTGCTGCGGTCAATCGGTCGGTTATTTCATCAAGCTCTTCAAAAACAAGGTGCCAGTAGATATTTTTAAGTCCGGCAATCTTATTTTGCAAAGCTTCCATAACCGCTTTTTTGCTCACGCCGATACTTTCCAAAATATCGACATCAAGGCCGCTTATGGCTTTGAAATGATTATACATTGTCATAAGTTCGTTATTGTAGCTGTTGACAAGGATTTCGACCTTATTCTTACCAGCCACAAGCTGATTTTTAACCTTTTCTTTTTTCTCCTGCTCAAGCTCATAATCCCGCTTTTCCTTTTTATCCCGCATTTTGAAAGTATCATTAAACCAATCATCAAAAGCCTGATTGTTCTTACATTCTGTTTTATCAATCAATACAACGTCAACTTTGGCTCGGGCTGCTCTCTCGGCGTTAAGAAAGTCAAAACTTCCGAGAACCTTATAGCTTGCGCCAATATCGGTTATTGTCTGCATAATTTCGGCTTTTTCTTTCCACCGCTCCGGGATAACTAAATAAATGTAATTGCAGTTGCCCTCTTTGATAATCCGGCGCACCCATTTTTCAAACTCAGAATATGGCGGATTGCAGAAAATAGCGTCAACCGGCTTGTCAATCAGCGTGTTTTGGTTAAAATCCGTTCCCAAAATAACCGTATCTTTCGGTAGTCGGTCAATTAAGATTTTTGATTTTTCCATAACGAAATAATAAAACCACCCCTCGCGCCATTCTTCCTCCCGGTATTTTTCGCCGTTAGCCTCGGCGTGCAAGCGTTTTAATTTTTCACGCTGTTTAAATTCGGCTTCTGCTTCTTTATCAAGTTCGGTCATATAGGTTAAAAAATTACACGTTCCGCAACCAATATCCAAAAACGATTTTATGTTTTTATATCCGTTTCCGTAGTAAAACTTTTTATGCAGGCAAAAATCTTTATAGATTACCTTAACCATTTCCTTTGAGGTTGGATAAAATTCAAAATCCTGATTATTTTCCTTGAGTTCGGCAACGAGCCGCCGCGTATTTGCGCGCGGCGGGTTATCTAGGTCAAAAAGTTTCTGTTCCATGGTTTGGGCCTTTCATTCTCTTTTCAATATCTTTAAGTTGTTTCTTCGTGAGCCATTGAGGACGACACTTGCGCCAAAGTTCCCACATTTTTTTTAATTGCTCGTCAACATCTTCCGCCCACAAAAATTTTACATTTCGTCCGCCGTATGTCATAAAATATTCGCAATCTGCACGCATACGGTCAAGCAGCATATAATCAAATTTATTGGTGCTTCTTTCATGGTCAGGCCTCTCTGTCGTTCCGTGAAGTTCAATGTCCCAATCTACGATTTTATCGCTGCCGCTGTCGCCGCATTCGCCTATTGTGGCACCGAAATCTTCAACAGCTATTTTGGCTGCTTCTTCTTTATCTCTCGCCTTTACTTCAACATAACCGGAAAAGACGATATTTACGGGTATTTTATATTTTTTCATGGTTTAAATCTCCTAGTTAAAAAGTAATTCCATTTGTTGCGTTTCTACGTTTTGGGCGCCAAACTTCTCGCGGATTTGGTTCAAGGAATAGCGGCCGCGAAAGTGAGCACCTTTAATCGTATCCGACCAATACCAAGCTTTTTTACTCCGACTGAATTTAAACCCGGCAGCCTTTAATTGTTCGGCGTAAAGCCACGTTTTGCCCGTGAGCCAGACCCAAGAGCCGCATATTTCAATCATCAACTCTGTTAAGCCTATAATTTTAGATATGATTTCAGGATATGCGGCGGGGTCAATCTTATCGTAACAATTTAAATGCTCGCTGTCGTGATTTTGCAGCCATTTGAACGCGGCGGCATATTCGGCGTTTATATCCTGCATAATTCGGACGGCGTCCGGGCTGTGGTTAATATCGGGGTGATATTGTTTCGCCAGCGTGTTATAAGATTTACGCAGCTGTTCAATAGTTGATATATTTTTAAAGTATTGCATGAGGGTTACTCCGTGAGTGTGTCGGCCTTGCCGACGGTTAAATATATTTATTTTTTATTATGTGTATTATACGACAAAATAATGCAAATGTCAAGATAAAAATTTATCGTAAAATCAATGTGTTATAAAATATTATACATTCTTATAGTATGTATAATATTGAGTTATGCACAAGACAAAAAAATAAATTGTTTGTCAAAAAATATGTAGTAATATGATAAATGAAAATAAGTGTGTCAAGACAAAGGAATTTGAAGGCTCGCAGCGGTTAAAAGTTGCGGGCTTTTAATGTATGTACGGAAATAATCGGGATTAACAGATAAAAAAGGGCGTTTAAACGGTGGCAAATGTAGCGAAGTACGGCAAGCCGGAAGAAATGGAAAAACGCATTGACGAGTATTTTGCCCAGTTCGAAAAGCCCGAGCCGCTGACAGATGATGAAGGGCGTGTAAAGCTTGATAAGTATGGACGCGCAGTAATGAAGGATAAGGCGCCGACTCAAGCCGGATTGACCCTTTATTTAGGCTTTAGCGATAGACGCACGATGTGGGGATATGGAGACAAGCCAAGTTTCGCGCGTGTTATTCAGAAAGCCAAGACGCTACTGGAAAAACATCTTGAAGAATACGCTATTTTTGGGAGAAATTCAGGGGTTGTGCCTTATTTGTTGGGTAATCTGCGGAACGGCTGGATTGACCCGAAAGAAGAAGCGGCAGCATTGGCAAATAAAGCCCCGAAAACCGCGCTTGTGGTGTATGTCAACGCGCAGACAAAGAGCAGGAAAGCGGCGGAAATTCCCACGATTGAAGCGGAAGTTGTCGGTTCTAAGACAGAAAGCGCAACGGATGCCGTAACCATTGCCAAGCCTAAAAAGAAAGTGAGCCACGGGAAGAAATTAGGCAGGCCAAAGAAAAGCGCAAAAGCCAAGAAAACAGCCAAAAGCACGGAGTAAAGCAAAAGAGCGCAGGCAAAGCACGAAAACGGAGCAAGAGCAAGGAAAAGCAGAGAGAAAACCGCACGCGATACAGCGGCGCGGCGAGAAAGCATGCTTTTTCCAAACAAGGGGGATGGGGGCGCACCGGCTGGCAAAACTCAAAACAACCATACCCTTTTCGGTAAATTACAAGGTTGCGTGAAAAATTATGTCAAATAAAAATCAAATAAAAACATAATGATAGCAAAAAACAGTGGTGAGGTGGTGCGGCAAAATACGGGTTTATATACAAAAAAATAAGTCTAAAATTATTCTGTCAAGTATTAAAATTAAATAAAAACAATTAGATACTTCTTTTTGCCAAGTGAGAGGTGCATAAAATCATGGAAACAGGCAAGGGGAGGTAGGATAAAATTTATAAAATAGTGATTCGGAGAATCATTTTTGACAAAAACAGCTCATATTAAAAACAATAGGTTAGTTGTTTTGGTATCAAAAAATACCGGGTAAATACCCGATTTCGAAAAGCTATTTTGTCTATATATTATAACATAAAAAGGTTTAATATTTTACTAATGGCAAAGAAAAAGAAAGAAGAACAAATACGGGTCGAAATACAAGAGCAGTATGCCCCGTTGTTGTCTATGCCGAAAGTGAGGTATAAGCTTTATTATGGAGGGCGCGCCGGAGGCAAGTCTTACGGATTTGCCGATGCGCTGCTGGTACTGGCTCGTCAGGGGAAACTTTTGATTGCCTGTGTGCGCGAAGTGCAAAATTCCATCAAGGATTCCGTTTACAAACTGTTAAAAGACCGGGCTGAATATTGGGGATTTGAAGATTATCGGTTTTACGAAGACCGGATTGAAAACATTTTGACTGGTAGCCGTTTTATATTTAAGGGTTTGCAGGACAACAATGCACAAAACATCAAGTCTTTGGAGGGTGTAGATATATGCTGGATAGAGGAGGGGCAGTCCATTTCCAAAAAGAGCTGGGAAATTCTGGACCCGACAATCCGTAAACCCGGCGCCCAGATATGGATTTCGATGAACCGCGAGCTTGAAAATGACCCAATATGGGTTGCTTTGGCGAGAAATCCCCATGAGGATGTTTATATACAGAAGGTTAATTATACTGATAATCTTTATTGTCCTCCCGAGATGAAAAAAATCGCGGAGAGGATGAAAGAAGAAAATTACAGCCAATGGCTCCATGTCTGGGCGGGGGAACCTGTGCAGGAAGGCGATACCAAGCTAATCGGCTATGCGGAAATATACCGGGCGCTGGAATACAGGCTGGAAAATTCAGCTCAGGTTGACTTGCCGTTGATTATCGGGGTGGACGTGGCGCGCTTTGGCGATGATAAAACCGCAATAGCCCGGCGCAGGGGGCGGAAGGCCTATCAGATTAAGACTTATGCCAAAATGAATGTTGTTCAGGTGGCTAATCTTGTGGTCAGCATTATCCATGACGAGCGTCCGGCAATAGTTAATGTTGATGTTGGCGGCGTAGGCGGCGGCGTGGTTGATATTTTGTTTGACCGGGGATACGGCAGCATCGTCAGAGCGGTGAATTTCGGCGAAGCCGCGCAGGAACAGGAAAAATACTGTAACCGGCGCGCAGAGATGTGGGGCAGGCTTAAAGACTGGCTTACCGCGGAACTTCCGGTAAGTCTGGTTGACTGTGAGGGGTTATCGGAAGATTTGACCGCGCCAAATAAAAGCTATGACAGGCTGGGACGGCTATTATTGGAAAAAAAAGAGGACATAAAGAAAAGGCTGGGGCGTTCTACCGATGTGGGGGACGCCCTTGCTTTAACTTTTGCCGAAAGGTTTTATCCGTCTTCTTTGCTGCATTTGCAGTATGACGAAGCGGAATTTGTGGACGACAGTGTATATACGGGGTGATTATGAGTAGTTTATTTTCAACGCCAAAAGCGCAACCTCAGGTGATAGAAACGACACCGACGGTTATTGGCAATTCCGAGCAGACGCAGGCAATGGAGCGGGCAAGACGCAAGCGTCGCGGAAGTCAGAGCCAGTTTATTGCCGGAAATTTATCTATGACGGGAAACGTTTTGCGTAAGCCTACCTTAGGGGAATAATATGGAAAAACTGAACGAACATATTAAGCAACGGCTGGAACGCCTGAAAGACGAACGGAAAAGTTGGGAACCTTTTTGGAAAAAATTATCCGAAATGTGTTCTTTTTCGCCTGAAATATGGACAGAGGAAAAGAACCGGCGCCATCGGCAGAATGTTTTTGACAATACGGCGCGCAATGCTTTGACGTATTTTTCAGCTTCTTTCAAGAGCATTCTCGTTCCGACGACGCAGCGCTGGCACCGGCTGAAACCGACAAATCCCGATTGGGAAAATACCGATATGGTTAAGGCTTATTTGCAGTATGCGACCGATTTACTGTTTAAGGTGCGTTATGATAACCGCTCCCACTTTGCCAGTGAAGCAGACCTTTTGCTAAATCAGATAGGAATTTACGGTACAGGGTATTGGAGCGTTGAAGAAAATGTAGGGCGGGGAATTGTTTATCGGACAATTCCGGCTAATGAAATCTATATCAGCCGCAATCCGCAGGGATATCTGGATACGGTGTACCGAGAGTTCAGACTTTCGGCAAAAGACGCGTATCGAACTTATGGCGAGGCTGTTTCCGAAGATATTAAAAAATGTCTGGATAAAGAGCCATGGCGTATGTTCGATTTTGTTCATGCCGTAGAACCGAGGAACGACCGCAATCCGCGCGCTAAAGACTATACGGGCATGAAATTTGCCAGTTACCATTATGAAAAAGCCAGCGACAAAGTAGTTAAAGAAGGCGGGTATCGGACGATGCCCTATATGGCACCGCGTTTTTTGGCAATGGAAGATACAGCTTACGGCGACAGTCCCGGTTTGCAGGCTTTTAACGACATTTTGACCGCAAATGAAATGGCAAAAACGATTTTGCGGATGGGACAGCTGCAAGCCAATCCGCCGGTTTTGGTCGGGAATACGATGCTCGATTCCGGGAAACTGGGGCAGTCGGGCGCCATTATCCGTGGCGGCTTGGACAGTCAGGGCAGGCCGGCGGCGGCATCGATGCAGTATGGGAATAATATGGCAATTTCGCTTGAAATGCAACAGGATGTACGGGCATCCATCAACCGGGCATTTTTAATCCCGCTGTTTCAGGCGCTGACACAGGATAAGGAAATGACCGCCACCGAGGTTGAAAAGCGCGAAGTGGAAAAAGCAATGCTGTTGGCACCGATGTGCGAACGTATTGCGGCAGAGTGGCTGTATCCGATGATAACCCGTGAACTGGACATCCTTTCGCAATATGGCTTATTGGACGATGTGCCGGACGAGCTTATGGAGAACGGTTCTATTGCGATAGAGTTTGAAAATCCGGCAGTGCATATGCAGGAATCGTCGCGGATTGTAGGCCTTTATAAGACAATTGAAGCGACAATGACGATGGCGCAGGCCGACCCGAGTTCTCTTGATATTTTGAATTTCCCCGAAGCATTACGGCAAATTGCCGACTACTACGATGTCGACATGGCGGCAATAAGGTCGAGAACAGAGGTTCAGGAACTCGGACAGCAAAGGGCGCAGGCACAGGCGGCACAGAATTTGCTTGGCGCCAGCGAGGTCATTACCAAGTCGATGAAAAATCTTAAAGGGACAGGATTCGGATATTAAGGAGAAAAGATTTTGGCTTTCAGAAAAAATTTAAAAAACGAGTATCGCATAACAAAGGCTTTCAGGGATTTATTTTTGCAGGAAGGCCGGCTGAAGCCGGAAGCGGAAATTGTCCTTGCTTACCTTAGGGATGAGTGCAACGCAAGGGGGGAGATGGAGAATTACGGCGCTCCCCTGTTTTTTGACGCAAACCGGCGTTTCGACTCCGGGGCGGCGGCTTTTCTCTTGGGGCGGCGCAGGGTGTTTGATTTGATTGTCAAGCATCTGGCGATGAATGAAATTCAGATATTTAATCTGCTTTCGGTACGGCAGCAGCAGATGGATGAATTTCAAATTACGGAAGAAAACACCAATATATAAGGATTTTCACAATGACAGATTTTAATGAGCCGGGAACTGAGGCGAATCCCGATAACTCAAATACGCCTCACAATGAACAGGAAAACAAATCTTCACAATCCGCTTGGGAGGGATTTTCCGAAGAGGAAACAAAATACGTCGATGACAAGGGCTGGAAAGCCCCCAAAGACCTTTTGAAATCCTATCGCGAACTTGAAAACATGGAGAGTAAAAGAATCTCTATTCCAAAGGACGAAGACAAGGAAGCCTGGGACAAACTTTATGCCAAACTTGGACGGCCGGAAACAGCCGACAAGTACGACATCGGCGTTAATGACAACGATAAGGCGGAAATTCAGAAACTTATGTTTGAAACCAATCAGACCTCAAAACAGGCCAAAGCGCTGGTTGCCGGTTTTGACAAACTGATGCAGGAAAAGCAGAAGGCTGCGGACGCTTTAATTGATGCCGAAAACAAAAAACAGGAAGAAAGCGTTATTGCCGAATGGGGCGACGACGCCGAAAAAAATACGGAACTCATGAACAGGGGAGCCAAGCTTTTAGGGTTGGATGACGAAGACCTTGCCGCCGTCAGGATGACGATTGCGCCGAAAAAATACATGGAGGCGATGAAGCGTCTGGGCGAGGCAATTTCGGAAGACAATATTCCTTCAGGGAAAAAGGCGGGCACAGATGAAGCCGTGAGTACCGAGGATTTTTACAAACAATATTTTAAGGATTAAAAGAGATGAGTGAAGAAATTAAAGGCACTTTGCAGGAAATTGCAGTTCATCTTGCAAAAAAACAGCCTCATCAGGTAGAAAATCTTACCGAAGAGGCACCGATTTTAAAACAAATCAGTTTTGAACCGGCATCGCACGGGATGTGGAACGCTTATGAAGAGGTTTCCGGCATTCAAGGCGTCGGCTTTGTGGATATGGATTCTCCGCTTCAGGAAGTAGACATCCAGTCTAAATTGAAAAAGGTCGATTTGGATATTCTCGGCGGCGAAATGTTCGTCGGTGAAGACAAAGCGGCGCAGTTTGGCGGCGCAGCAGCTTATTTTGCCAGAAAAACGCCGACGCTTCTGAAAGATGCCGGACAGGTGGCAGAACGGAACCTGATTTATAATAATGTTATTCCGTATGCTGTTAAGAACGAAAAGGCCGTTTCCGCCGGGGGAACATCCAACTGTTATTCAATGGTTGCGGTACGTCCGGTTTCCGGTGAAGTCTGCGGTTTGTATAATTCGAAAGGATTTACCAGCGGAACTTTGCTGGATGTAAAACCAATAAATAACGGCGCTCTTTATAAAAACTCCAAAGGTATTTTGGGATACGGGCTGCGTTTGAAGTCGTATTTTGGCTATCAGCTGGCTAATACAAAGGCTGTCGGCGCGATTGTCAACATTACGGCTGATAAGCTTCCGACAGCAAAACAGATTAACGATATGCTGCTGGATGCTCGCGCTGATTCAAAAACAAAAATCTGGTGCCATCCGAGATTGCTGCGTATGCTGTCTGAAAAATATAAGGTTGATATTATGCGCACCGCAGTCGGCGACCAGAATCTTAACCGTATGATTACGGCATGGAACGGGGTGCCGTTTATTGAATCGTTTAACTTTGAGGACGGTACTGAAAAAGCCGTTACTATTTCTTAAGGAGAAAATATATGTATAACCATAAACTTAAAGTATATGGCGAAGACTTGTATAATGCCGGAACGTCCGGTGTTGTCTTCGTCGGCGGGACAATGGGGGCTTTGAAAGTCATTGTTGTTGCCAATGCGGATGCGGCGTCTTTTAAAGCATCTACTGTAACGATTAAGCAGGGTGATACAAAGGATTCCGTAACGGAAGAGGTTGGCGATATTACCATTAGTGTTACAAGCAACGTGAAAAAAGGCGATGTGTTGGGAAGCTATATGCTTTCTGACGATGTCAAAGACTATGTAACGGCATCAATGGACGAATCCGGCGAAAGCACATACGCACGCGTAACGCTTGAGTATCTGCCGAGATAAAAAAGCTGCCTGACGGCGGTTTTTAATTTTGTTATAAAACAGGAGAGAGGCTTTGAATACGGAAATTATAAACAGGGCGTTGCTGAAACTGGGTGAAAACCCGATTAGTTCGCAAAATGAATTACCTCACGGCAGGAATTTTAACCTTATTTATGATGATGTCAGGAGAAGCCTCCTTTCGATGTATGTCTGGCGGTTTGCCGTTAAAACGGCGGAACTGGCGCCGCTTGACGAGAAAACGGAAACGAACAGGCAATACAGATTTCAGCTTCCGGCTGATTTGATTACGGTGTTAAATGTTGGAGATTTTTATAAATTCCCGGACTTGCGCGATTTGAAAATGTCTTCGGGCGAAAGGTATGTTATTTTGGGCGACAAGATTGAGTGCGACTTTAATCCGCTGCCGCTGGCTTATGTGGCTGATATTGACGATGCCACAAAATATCCGCCGTTGTTTAAAGAAGCTATGGCCGCAAGGCTGGCAATAGAGCTAACCGTTAAAATACACAGGAATTTGAATTTATATCAACTGCTTGAGAGCCAGTTTGTTCAGGCGATAAGTTCGGCGATGCAGCATAATGACATTATACAGGATACGCAGGCGTTAGGTGAAAATTCTTGGGTAATGATAAGGGAGGCTTGGTGATGGCAGTAAAACCGGCATTGACACAGTTTAACGGGGGAGAGATTTCTCCCCAGTTAGAGGGAAGAACCGACTGGGACAAATATAATTATTCGGCGAAACTCTGCAAAAACTTTATTCCGTTGGTGGAAGGCAGCCTTAAACGCAGAGGCGGAACGCATTTTGTCGCACTGCGAAAGCAGCTCGGGCAGATAACCCTTAATATCAAAATTCTTGGGACAACGGAAGAAAACCCGCCTACGCTTAAAATCAACGGACAAATATGCGAACTGAAATATGTGGAGATGTTTCCGGGAAATATCCCGCAGTTTTTGAGCCAAGGCGTTATTGTTGACGATGGCAGCAGCGTCAATCTGGAAATTACCTGTCCGGGATTCGAAAAATATGCGGAGATTTTTACTGCGTCATCCGATACGGCAAGCCGGACAATCACTCTGAGGGAAATCGGGGAAAAAGACGTTACGCTGACAGTCGTTAAGTTTTCCGATGAGGCGGTTTTGCTTTTAAATTCGGTTGAGCGTACGACAATTACGGTCAAAGACGGGCAGGCGATAAACTGGGTGGCCGTTTACGAGGGAGTAAGCGGCAGCGGTACAATCTATATCTACGAGGATGAAACATATTATCTGGTATATAATTCCGGCCGTCTGATGATGGTTCCTTTTAACGGGGACGGTCTGAACATTGTGGCAGAAACTTCCGGCACAATCTATCTTCCTGCCGGAAAATGGCGGATAAAGGCGGTCGGCGGCGGGGGCGGCGCTTATTATACGATGAGAATCCTGAATTATCCCGGCGCAAGCGCGGCAGCTGTTGAAGCAGTATTTAACCTGCCTGCCGGAATTTATGAATATGCCAACGGAGGCCTCGGCAAAAACGGAAGAAACTGGACGGGGGAATATGAAGAAAACGCAGAACCCGGGGGCGACACCTATCTGAAATTAGGCGACGATTATATCGTTAAAACCAATGGCGGCGGGGGCGCCTATTTTGTGAACGGGGACGGATTTTACGGCGGAAAAGCCGGAACTTATGAAATTGACGAAACGTATTTGGAAGCCGAAGTTTTTGCCTCCAACGGAATTAACGGCGATTATAACTGGAACACCGGCGGTTCGGGAAAAGCCGGCGCCTCGGTCTACGGCGGACACGGCTGGGGGTCGGGAAACAGAACGGAAGACATCGAGTCTTATCAAGACGGCACAAACGGAATTTTAATCCTTACACTGGAGGGATAATGTCGGTTTTAAAGAAAAGCATTATCAGCAGAAATGTCAGCTATGTTATAGAGTTCGGGCATAAATATATACGTTTTTATGCCAACCACGGTATTTTGCTGCGGGATTCCGGCGACGTGTTTGAAATCGAATCGCCGTATCTTAACGATGAGGTTGACGATATAAAAACCATTCAGGGCGGCGACTATGTTTATATTTTCCACCCCAACCATCCGATTAAGACTTTAATGCGAATGACATTTAATTTGTGGATTTTGGGGGACTTTACCCTAAAAGACGGCCCGTGGGATCCGGTCAATACAAGCGAAATCGGAATTAAAGCCAGCGGCGAAACCGGAGAAATTACCCTGACGGCTGGCGGGGACGTTTTTTCTGCTACCGATGTGGACAGGCTGGTGCGTCTGACTGTGTATGATTCCAACACACGGCACTGGACTTCCAAAACGGAAGTCAAAGACGGCGAAATACGCATTTCCGACAATAAGTACTATGAGGCGGTCGGCGTGGCTGAAGGGACAAAAACCGGAGATAATCCGCCGAACCATACAGAGGGAACCAGAACCGACGGTTCGGTGCAGTGGACATACCTGCATGCAGGTTACGGGGTCGCGCGCATTAAATCGGTGCAAGACGCCAAAAATGCGACGGCGGAAGTGCTGTCGCGGATGCCGGACGAGGTTGTCAGCAATCCGACCGTTTATTGGGAGCTGGGGCTTTTGCATCCGGGAAAATACCCGATGGCCGGCGCTTTTTTCCGCGGGCGGTTTGCCTTTATGGTTGACGATAACGGCATTCCGAAAGTCTGTCATTCGTGTTCGGACGACTATAACAATTTTGCGGACAAGAGCTTTGGCGAGGTTACGGCCGAAAACGCCTTTACGGTTCCGGTTACGAGTTCGCAGTACAATGTCGGAAAATGGCTGTGTGCTTCAGACGTCTTGTTTGTCGGAACGGGGACGGGAGAATTTTATATTGACGTGGCTTCGTCCAACAGTCCTCTGGCACCGGATAACGTCGTTATTAAACAGATTTCGTCAATCGGTTCGGCACGGATTAATCCGGTTAAGGTCGGGGCGCATATTTTGTTTGTTACGGCAAGCGGCAATTCTTTCCGCGACATTGTTTATTCTTACGAAAACGATACTTACGACCCGATTGACCTTTCCATTTACGGCAAGCATCTGTTGCAGTCGGGAATTGTGGATATGGAATATCAGGAATATCCCGACAAGATTGTCTGGTTTGCGCTGAAGGACGGACGGCTGGCGGCGATGACTTTTCTTGCCGAGCAAAAAGTTTTTGCAATGCATCAGCATTATCTCGGCGGCGATGTTAAAAGTCTGGCGGTCATTCCGAATCCTGACAATACGCAGGAGGATTTGTGGGTAGAGATTAGCCGGACGGTTCAAAACAAAGAACTTCGCAGCATAGAGTGGATGGACAACGGGATTGTTACGCTGTATCCCGAAGAAATACGCAATATGCACAATCTGGACGAAAAAGAAAAAGCCGAAATGCAGTATATGAAAGAGAATGCTTTTTTTGCCGACGGCGCGCTGACTTGGGAAAGAAAAACGGGAAGCACGGCGACAAAGCTGACCGGTTTGGAACATCTGGAGGGAAAAGAAGTTGTTATAATGGCAGACGGTGCAGAGTGCGAACGGCAGATTGTTTCCGGGGGAAGCATTGCCATCAGTGCAACGGCGAACCGGGTTATGGCCGGGCTGCCGATTGAAAGCGCGTATATTCCCCAGACGATTTATATTCCGGGAAACAATGGGAGCGGCATAGGCGACGTGCAGAGAATAGACCATGTTACCCTGATGTTGTGGCGGACGCTGGGCGGAAAAATCGGGAAAAATTTCGAGAATTTGCAAGACATTTATCTCCGCCTGACAGATGACGCCATGAATGACAGCGCCCCGCTTTATACCGGAAACAAAGAAATTCCCGTGAGCTTTAATACGTCTACCATTAAAGAGAAGGGCGCAACGGTTCTGATTTACAATGATTCGGTGTTTCCGATGAATATTCTGGCGATTGTGCCGCACATGACGGTTTCGGGGAACGGGCTATGATAAGACATTTTCAAAAAGGGGATTTGAAAAAAATAAAATTGCAATCCGAACAAAAGAATGAAGACAGCGAACAGTGGCATTTGTTTGATGACGAAGATACGATTGTTTTTGCAGACGGCGATAAGGTTCTGGCGATTGTCAGACCTTTTTTTGAGAGCGGGCAAAGGGTGTGGCTGTCGGCGCTTATCGGCGTGGACTGCGGGTATAAAGCGGTTGCAATGTTCAAGCAGATGAAAAGGATTATAGACGGTTTTTTGCAAGAGGGTGAGGCGCAGCGCGTGGAGATGGTAACACAGGCGGACTTTGCCGCGGCCAACCGCCTTGCCGGAATGCTGGGTTTTGAGTGCGAAGGAACGATGAAAAAATATTTTAACGGAATTGATTTTAACCTTTGGGGGAGAACGGAATAATGTCTACGCTACCACCTATGATTATCGGCGGCATGAGCGCCGCAAGCGGTATCCTTTCGGGGCTTGGCGCTTTGCAGGAAGGGGATTTTCAGGCGTCGCAGTACAGCAACAATGCGGCATTGCTGCGCCAGAATGCTTACCGCAAGCGGCTTGAAACGGCAATTAACGAAGACCGCACCAGAGCGGCCAACCGCCAGCTTATGGCTTTAAACGAGGCGGCGTCCGTTGAACAGGGTATGGCGGGAAGCGCAACGACGGCAGGCGTTTTGGGGCAGCAGGCGACGCAACTGGAACAGAATGCGCTTGATTTGCGCTATAAAGGCATATCGGCCGCGCAGAATATGGAAGCACAGGCGGATTATCTTGACTATATGGCAAAAATGGCGAAAAAGAAAGGTAAAAACAAGTTCGGTATGAGCCTTTTGACGGCGCCGCTTTCTTTTGCACAAGGCTTTACAGGTGCGGGAGGGACATGGTAAATCAAAGGGCGGAAGCCGAAACCGCCGCCCCACCATAACTATTGTATAATAATTATGATGATTTTAAGCACCATAATTAAGATGCTTAAAACTTTGATTAAGTCCATCATCTTATCCTTTCAGCCTTGCGGCGGTTGGGAAAGAAGCCGACTTTCACATAAAAATTAAAAGTCTTGACTTTTATTATTTTTATGTTATACTTCCATCATCAGGTAGGAAGTTATAGTCCAACTTCTTTCCTATGTGGAAAAAACCAGTTGTTCGCGCAACTGGTTTTTCTTTTATATAAGATTCGTTTTTAAAGTCAAGCTCCGGGAAACGGGGCTTTTTTTGTGGAGCAATACATGGCAAACAGACAGACAACGCCGGGTATTCAGCCGGTACGGCAGGGGCTTGTTGATTCCCAGCCGCAGCAGCTTATGCCGCAAATCAGCTGGCAGTCGCCTTTGAGAGATGATGCAGGGGCAATGGAGCAGGCGGCGGATTTTACGAAAACATATCAAAATTTGCGGTTTGAAGAATATCAGGCTAAATACGATAACCTTGCAAATCAGATGTATCATGAAATGGGGGACGCGACTGACCCATGCCAGCTTGGGGAAATAAAGAAAAAGTACGACGAACAGTTTGCCAAGACACTTGACGATACGATATGGGCGTCTTCCTACAATAACAGCCGGTATAAGAAGGACTGGATGCGTGATATGAATACCAACTATGAAAAAGTGTATCTAAAGAAAATGCACGAATTTTCAGCTATCCAAGCAGAGCGGACTTTAAATGAAATGTCTTCGGCGGCAGTACAGACGGATGACGTTTTGGGGGCGGCAAGCTATTTTGACGGCGGAATGAACCTTATCGGCAATATGCAACATCTGACACCGGAGGAAAAAAACAGATTTCAGATGGCGTATGCGCGGGATTTTATCGGCAAACTTTATACTAAAAATCCTAATTTTGCTTTATCTTTTGCCGAAAACGGACAGGACAGCCTTGCTAAATACGGTATTGATATTAACGACATCAGAAATAAGGCGCAGAACTATAATCTTGCACGGGAACGGGAAAGGATTGCACTGGAGAAAGCTCAGAGAACGGCCAGAAACAATTTTTTTGCCGATGATTATGAGGAAACCCTTGCTTTATATTATCAGGGAAAACTTGACAAGGCTTCGGCGGAACAGCGTTTGTTGCAGAATAAAAACAATAAAGGATATAATGACTTTGTGGAAAAGACGAAACCCGGACAGGACAAATCTATTAACAACGAGCTTATAGGCGAATTGACATCGCAATTAGACAATCTTTTAACTGAAGATGAAGTTGAAGAAGCGGCGTATAATTTTACGGCAGCACACAGCGCGGACATGAATTCCGCAACGTTAGCGCGTGCTAATGATATTATCGGCAAGAAAAAGGCAACGGCATTATCCGCGCAGACCGGCGGAAGAAGCGGAAAATCTTCCGGTACAAGCGGAATAGATTATGAATTTATCCGTACAAATATGCCGCAGATATTGGCAAGCCAAGACCCTTACGGAACGGCAAACGAACTGATGGCGCAGGCGGAGGTTAATTCCTCAACCTCTGCGGCGGTTACCAAACGTATTAACGATTATTTGGACAGTTATAAAAGCAGAAATGAGGAAAAAATTGCGGCCTATAAAAATGAGCTGTTGCAAAATCCTGAAAATTATCAGGAAATCGGGGCAAGGATTTCAAGCGACGATACGTTGACACAGGCTGAAAAAAATACCGTATATGCTGCCGTTGCAGAATTGCGAAAAGCCGAACAGGAACAAAAGGCCAAGGCCAGGGCAGCCGCACAGGAAAAGTCGGAAGCAGCCGAATTGAAACTCGAGCAGGATTTGGATTTCAGCCAGATGGTATCGCAGCTTGACGATAAAATTTTTTATGATGATGGATATTTGGCGAAATTGGAAGCGGCTTCAGTCTTACGCGAAGAGCAGGTTAAAAGTTATAAAGCCGAACGCGACAATAAAATACAGACAGATGCCCTTTTAGGATTTTCTTATCGAATGGATACCACGGAAGTTATCCCGTTGGAAGATGTTGACAATAGCAATCTGACCGACGAAAACAAGCTTGAGATGAGGAAAAATGTGGCTGCACATAATGAAACCGTTTATAAGTCCCGTTACGAAGAGGGCAAACAGGGGATTGTTACGGCTTATAATTCCGGCCAGTATAGTTATGATACGGCGGTTAATGCCGTTGTGTCGCTGGCTCGCCAGACCGGGCAGGACGTTGATGCGGCAACTGCCGAATTGAAGGCGTTGATTGACAATACCAGTTTTAATAATAATCTTGCGCGCATTATGTCTGTATTTAAAAACGAATACGGCGATATTGACGAAACTGATTTGATACAAAAAAATGCTCGGCAAAATGCCGACATAAGTTTTTCCGCGGCAGTGAAAAAAGATTGGGACGGGGGAAAAGACCTTTCAAAATATACGGAAGAATATATCCGGGGACAGGCAAGGCAATACCGGATGTCAGCAGACAGTCCGATTGGGAGAAACGCGACAGAAAGCATAAGAAACCGCGCGCTTGGTTCGGGGATTAATTTTAAACAAAAGAATGGCGGGCTTTCTTATGAGGGTGGAGAAGACAAAATTTTGGAGTTACATTCTCTGTATGCAACAGCATTAGATAATCCGAATATTGTCCAGAGCGACAAGAATATTATTCAAAAGTATGACTTTGTTATTCGCGACAGGGCTTTGGCACAAGTCCAGATTTTATCGAACAATGAAAATACGGCGATAGGAAAAGCTATTAGGGGTTGGAAAGTCTTTACTACTAAAGACCCTTATATGGACGAGCTGGCAGCTTTTGATATTTTAATGCCATATTTGCGGGCAAACGGTTTTACATCTCAAAGTGCTATTTCTCAAGATAAGGCAAATCTTATTGTCAGTGCGGCATTTTACGACCAGTTTCCGGCGGCAGATGAGGTAAACTATTATGGCAGGATTATCTCGCAGCAGGAAATTGAAAGGGCTAGAAACAATTTAAAAGACATCAGAAGACCGGGGAAATAGAATGAATATCACAGGAAGCAGGCAAGAAAACGTATCGGCCATTGTGCCGGAAAATATAACCGGAAGCGGGAAAGCTCCCGATGAGGTTAAAAAGAAAAGCGTATATGTCGCCGAAACGGGAAGTTTGGTTTTCGTTCCTGAAGACTATACTCCGGCACAGCAGACAGCTGCCGCCCGGCGGGAAGAATTTGAACAAATTAACGAATTTCTCAGTAAAGAAAGCTTTTGGAACCGCTATGTTGCGGCTCCAACAGCAACGTTTGTCAAATCGGCGGCTAATCAGGCGAGCGATTTGAGTATCGGTTCGCTTTCCCGGCTGGAGGCATGGGCTGAAAATGCAGGGGCAGAGATAGCTTATGATAAAGCCAGACAGCAGGGGATGGATTATCCGCAGGCATTGTTGCAATTAAGAAAAGAAACTATTGAAAGAAACCGTCGTTTGGCAGACAAGGTGAAATTTGACATAGCCGATGGCGAATCCGAAGTGGCGCAGAATCTCGGCAGTGGCGCGGTATCTATCGGCAGTATGTTTTTGGCATGGGGACTGGGAAATAAAAAACTGGCTTTGGATTTAGCCAAGACTTTCGGTTTGAGTTCGGGAACCAGCATGTATGAAAACCTGACAATGGCAGGTGCGCCGTTTGATACGGCAACATATCGCGGGGCGGCAGCAGGCGTAAGTGAGTATGCCCTTGAAAAAATAGGCTTTGAATGGGTAACGAACCGGATTGTCAACGAACGCCTTTATCCGATTACGAAAAGATTTATCGAACCGATGGCTGCAGGCAGTGTTCAGGAAACTGCACAGGAAGGAAAAGACATCCTTTTGGAGCAGGGATATGTGGAATCTACGCCGGATGAAAAATTTGACCGGCTGGCAACAGCGGCAATTTATGGGGCAATTTTGGAAACGGCAGGTGCGAACGTCGGCTACGAGTTGCGACGCCGCGGGTTACGAAAAAATTTGGAACAAGCCGCAATTAAAGACGGTTACGATACAAAGACTGCCGCCAAGTTGGCGAAAGCGGCGACGCCGTCCACAAACGAAATGCTTAATATTTTGCGCCAACAGGAAACCCAAATGCTTGACGGGATGGAAAAATTTACGCCCGAACAGATGTCAGAATATGAAAAAAGCATTGAATTGGCGAGAAATCTGCCGACAGAAGATGCCGCAGCGGAAGTGCAATTTTATGACGGGGTTAAGAGCGTTATTCTTAAAAGCGGAATTGATGAGAACGAAGCCCGGCGTCAGGCATCATATTGGAGCCTGATGGTGAAGAATGACTACGAATTAGCCAAAGAAAACGGGGCTTATCAGGGGAATATGGCTGAATTTCAACGCGACTGGCTTAACCTTAATATTGCCAACCGGACAAACGTTCGAGCCGTTAAAATCGGCAACAGGGTTGTCGAAACTTCGGCAGCGATGACTGAAGAGGAAATAAACGAAGCGTGGCAGGAGCGAAATACCGAAAGGCAGATGACGGCTGAGGAACGTTACCGCGAGGAGAGCCAAAGAGGCGTGCTGTTTAGCAAAGAAAATCTGACAACGCGTGAAGACGGTTATTCGATTGCCGATGACAATGAGGTGGTGGATGTGGTAAATATTCCCGATAATGCTGTACCGGATTTTAAGACGAAAACAGAATTAAGAAACTGGCTTATTGGTAAATTTGAAGAAATAGGCAATATAACAATAGAATCAACAGGTGCAAATGTTGATTTTAATAAGACCGCGGCACAAAAAGTTGTTAAAAATGCTAGAAATAGGACTAATAATATAGCGTATCCTGAAATTGAAAAAATTGTTTCAGGTGCAAAATATTCGGGCTTTCGCTCTGCTGATGAAAAACACAAGGGAAAAGTAAGGGGGCAGGATGTTTATCATTCTGGGGTGGTTTATAAAGGAAAGCCATATAGTGTGGAATTTTATGTAGATGTTCCTTTAAACGCCGGTGCGACCGATAATTTTGCAGGAAATAAAATCAGGCAAATAAGAATAGAGCCTGCTGACACGCAAGTTACTTCTGAAAGTCAGAATAGTTTTGCTCAGGCTTATGGCTCTATTCATAATATAAGTTTAGCAGTTCTTCGCGGAAAAGTCAACCCCGCAAGACAAAAAAATGGGAAACTATTTTCGAAGGCGTATGTTTCGATGAAACAACCGTTGCAGGGAGAGTATCTGGATGCTGAAAGATTTGAAGGAACTGGCGAAGGCATTATGGCACACGGCTGGGGGAATTATCTCTTGAAAGACCGGGTAACCAACAAGGTGCGGTATTTCAATAGGTTTAATCAGCAGTCGGTAACGTATCAAGGAAAACTTGTCGACAATCTCCACAAAGACGGCGCGATTGAAAAATACGCGAACCTTTTAGAGTATTATCATGGAGATAAAGAAACTGTTGGCGAAGAAATAGAAAGTACGCTTAGAATCGCAAATATGCATATTGAGGATGCGAAAAGAAAGATAGAAGCCTATGGCGGACAATTATCCGAAGATAGAAAGAAAGAGGCGAAGAAAAGAGCTGAAAAAGCCCAGTCGTATGGCGATTTGGGGGTGTCGGCGAATATGGTTTTTGGTGAAGCAAACACCTTTGAGCTGTATACTGACGCGTTGTGGACTTTGCAACAAACAGAAAGGACGAAGACACTTTTTGAACAAATGCAAAAACTCAATCCTGATGATTTTGAAGTTCAGAACACGGCGGCGCAGTATGAGGCGGAAGTGCCGGAAGACGATGTGTTGCTGGATGAACAAAAGCCGCTTAGTGAACAATCTGATTTTGTTAAGTCAATACTGGAAAAAATGAATAAAGACAGCTCCGCAAAGGGGTTTCTTGATTCTTTGAGAACATTCAAAACTGACGAAGATATTGACGGGGAAGACATATATCAAAAAATTGCAAAATATATGGATGAATTTATACTCGATGCCGATGGGAATGTGGCGGAGTATAACGACCCGTTTAAGCAAGCTTCGCTGCTTTTAGCCGAGAATGGCATTAAAGGTATAAAGTACGATGGGAAAGTAGACGGCGAAGGGTATGTTATTTTTGACGGGAAAGATGTTACGGATTATAACCGTTTATTGTCATCAAGAGGTGAAACCGTGCATGGTACATACGACCCGTCGGAACGGCTGATAGAGTTGTTTGCCGATGTCAAGCCGGATACGTTGACGCATGAATTAAGCCATCATTTCTTCCAAAACCATTTCCGGGTTGCACAGGAATACGGCTTTTCGGATTATGATCGAGGGGTGATGAAGTGGCTCTCAAAACGGGGAAAGCACGATATAACCGGTTTTGCGGATATGCAAGACCAAGACTGGGAAAACCTGACCGAAGCCTTTATCCGCTATTTGAATACCGATACGGCGCCGACGATTGCAACGAGGGGGCTGTTTCAGAAAGCCAAAGAGTGGGTATTGGGCGTTTATGATGACAACCGCGATTATGCAAGTAACGAAGTCAAGGACTTTTTTGACGCGCTTGTATCAAGAGAAGGCACAATTCCTAACCTTGACAATATCATTAAAAACAAGGCGGATTTTGAAGAATCAATTAAACAGGCCTTGCGTGGCGAAAGCGCGACTTTCAGGGGAATGAACCGTGGTGAGCTGCGAAAACTCCGGCAGGCCACCCATACCCGCGTGCGTCGTCCGGGGCGGACACTGGAGCAGGAACTTAGGGCTTTGGGATACCGTGTAGATGCGGTAAACCGGACGCTTGCTGACGAAAAGGGTGTGGTTGACGATGCGCGCCTTGCCGAGATTTTGCAGGAAATGGGCGTTTTGGACAATGTGGATACCGAAACTTATGAACAAACCGACGCCTTGTCTGCCAAAATGCAGGATATTCTGGCGAATGCCGCAACGACATATTCGCCGCGCGAAGCGAAAATCCAGCAGGAAAGGGATGCGTCTATCCGCAATCAGGCCGAAGCGCAGCGCTTTATTGACGAACTCTTGCAAAACAATCAGCTGGGAATTAAGACGATTGAGGAACTTGACGAGTTGTTAGCCAAAGTTGTCAGCAAGCCCGACGATGTTGATATAGTCAAAGTCAACCGCAATGCTATTAAATATTTGCAGGCCAAAACCGCCGAGATGAACAAAGACTACCGGGAGGCTATAAGGCAGATCAGGCAGGAGGAGAAAGTTCGGCGGGAAACCCAGTACCAGCTGCAAAACCGAATGAAAAACTTTATCCGTTCGCTGCCGGTTACGGGCGACCATAAGGCTTCGTTAATGGGGAATATCCAAAGAGTGAAGGACGCAGAAAGCTTTGAGGCGGTCTTGAATGATGTTCGCAGGCGGGCGGCCGGATACATAGAGCAGGAACAAAAACAGCTTAACCGGCGCAATATTGAAGAAACAATCAAGTCCACTAAACCGACAAAGTTCAGAAAACAACGCTATACATACGAAGACAACAAGTTTTTCGCCGAACTCAGGGATATTTTGAAGATGAGCCGGGCGGAAGCTTTGGCAGCACAAGAAGCTTTTGCCGGGCAGATAGGGCTGGCTCGGGCAGATGGCGAGGTGCCGCTCGGTATAAACATAAGCGAATACGACAGATTAAAAAATCTGTTGTATTACTATAAAATCAACGGTGCCGAAAGTTCTCTTGCGGCATTACAGGATTTAGCCACGTCTTTGGAGGAACTGAAAGCCGCGGCGGCGGACAAACGCCTTGACGAAGATGCGCTTAAATCAGAAGTGCGGAAAAAGGATAAAGACGAATTATTGGAAGGAATAAACAAATATAAGGCTTCTAATATATTTGCCCGGGGAATGGCTAAAATCGGAACAATACGTTCGGCAATGAGCGAGTATTTCGGCAAGGAAATGGCGGATAAATGGAATTTGGAACCTGCGTTTGAAAGGGTAAATATTTTTATGCGTTCGCGGATAAAGCCGGTTATGGACAGCGCCCGTGAAATTTACGGCGCTGCAAAAGCATCGGATTTCCTGAACCTTATGCAGAACAAATCCCAAAAAGAATTTGAGCTGACAGACAATGACGGCGATTATGACAAACTTTCGATTATGGATATTGCCGATATTTATATTGGTATGAAAGACCCGAATACGCGGGCTAACTATTATGCCGCGTATGAAAAGTTTGACGATACAATGCCGACGGACAGGGGACAACTTAGAGCTGCAATCGAAACCATGAGCGACGAGCAGTTGCGTGAACACATGCTTACAAACAACCTCGGAACGCTTTTAAGTTATCTCTCTGAACAGGATATGCGTTTTGCCGACATGGTGCAGGAAGAGGTCGGCAGTATGTGGGAGCTGGAGAATGAAATATTTGTTAAGCTCTATGGCATAGATTTGCCGCAAAACAGGAATTATTTTCCGCGGACTTCCAAAAACGCGCAAGATTATGACGTTATGGAAAATTTAAGGGTTCGCGGCCAGACGCCGGGATTTTTCAAAGAACGCGCATCGACGGTTACGCCGCGTCCTAAAAATATTTGGACGAAGTATCAGGAATATGTAACAAGCGTCGGTTATGTTCAGAATGTCGCCTTAAAATATAAAGACCTGCATTCTTTGATGACAGACAAGGCCATAAGAGGGGCGATTGTTAAAAAATACGGAGAAGATTCTTATCGGGCTTTTATGGCAAATTTGGATGACTTGAGTATCAAAGGAGCCGTAAAAACCTACAACGAGGTAGGCAGGACGATGCAAAAGCTGTTGAATAACCTTGTCAGCGGAACGGTGGCGTTAAACGTACCGATGGCGTTTAAACAGCTTCCGGCGGCGCTTAACTATTCCGTTAATATGCCTAAAACCGAGTTTATTAAAAATTTTCTTTACGCGGCGACACACCCGGCGGAGGTTAAAAGGGTAATGGATTCATACGTTGGCGATTTCCTGAAAACGCGCTATGAACAAGGGTCGCAGTCCGATGCTATCGGCAGGGCTATGGCCGAGGCTGATTCTTTGGTAAATTCCAAATTCGGTCTGGCAGGTTTTTCACACAACTGGCGGCAGCTGGCGACAACACCGATAAGGTTTGCGGATATATTTGCCATTTACTGGGGCGGGTATGCCAAGCTGAAATATAATATCGACCGGGGGCTGACGCCGGAAAAAATCCGCGAGGATTTTATTGACGAAACATTAAGCAATCAGGCAGCGGGGAATCCGGCAACACTGGCAAAATTTCAGCGCGAACAAAGTCTGCGTTTCTTTACGGCTTTCAGAAACGTTCCGGCGCAGTATATGCGCTTGATTACAACAACAATGACGCAGTGGCGCCGCGGAGAAATATCCGATGCGCGGTTCTTCAGCAATATCGGAAACTATGTTTTTGTGCAGCCTGCTTTGTATATCTGGCTGGGTTGGCTGGTTAAGTCCTTCCTTTATGGGGATGATGACGACGAGTGGTTTGACGGAATGATGACCGAAATGGCTTTGTCCCCGATTGCCGGTTTACCGATTATTGCCGATTTGGCAAGTTTTGGACTGGACAAGGCTGAATCTGCTTTAACGGGGAAATCTCCGGAGCCTTGGGACGCATTGCAAGTCTTTGGCGTCGATACGCTTAATAAGCTGATGTGGAAGCTTGTTAAAGATGATAAAACGGGATGGGATTGGGCTGAAATAGCGGCGTCCGTTATTGATGTAGGCACCGGCGCCGGTTTAGGGACGGCCGTTCGTACCGTCAAGAAACTGTCTGATTGACTTTAAAGCGAAGCGATTGTATAAAGGAAAAGCCCGGTGCGGGAACACCGGACTTGTCTTAACCTAGAAAGGGGTTAAACCCACTTTAACTTCTTTCCTGAAGTTAAGATAGCTTATTTTTCTTGATTTGTCAAGTTAAAAATGGGCTAAGGGTTTCCCCTTTCATATTATTTGAAAGGATTAATAATGATAATAAAATTTATTATTGTTATTCGGAAACTCCGAATTTTCCTGTCTATTAAGAAATAGCAGGGCGGAGAGGGGTTGTCAAGCCCCTCTCTTGTTGATAAATAAAACTTGCTTGACATTTATGTCAAATTTTGTTGTGATTTTGGTATAGTGGAGAATTGGCTCTAGGGCGGTTCTCTTTTTTTATGGAGAAAAGGCATGACGGTTGTAAACGAGGCGTCGCTTATTACTTATCAGGCAAACGGCACGACGACAAATTTCGCGGTGCCGTTTAAGTTTTTTGATAAGGAATTGGCGGTCTATGTGAATAAGACTTTTACCACTTATGAAAAGGATGTTGATTATACAATTACGGGGGCAGGCAATCCGCAGGGCGGAGAAATTGTTTTTAAGGAAGCGCCGGCCGCGGGAATTTATATTACCATTTCGCGAGATGTCGTCTTAAATCAGATGGTAAAATTTATTGAAGGAGAGGATTTTCCGGCTGCCGATTATGAATATTCGCTTGACCGCGTGATTATGGCCTTGCAGGAGTTTATGCAAAAACTCAGACATTGCGTTCAGTTTCCGCTTGGTGCCGACGACTGGGACACGTTTGCAGCCTCGCTTTTGAAAATGAATTATCAAGGCCAGCAGCAGACTTATTGGCGGGAAGATTATCCTTACGGCATGGGCGAGCTTACCCGCTACAATGAATATTGGTGGTTGAGCCTTTCTGACAGCAATAAAGGCAATAAACCGGGTAACAGTTCGCCGTATTGGTCTAAGTTTGCAATTTACGATTCTTATACGACTAACGAGATTGACAACAAACTGACATTGAAAGCAGATTTAGCCGACGTTTATACCAAAGAAGAAGTTGACGGGAAAATACCGGTTGTGCCTCCGGTTATCAAAGCGTCAGACGTTTCTTTCGGGAATTGGGAGGAAGACAGCTATCTTGAAGGATACAGTTACAGCGCAACGGCGACGCTGCCCGGCGTTACGGCTGGCATGATTCCGATTGTCGCGTTTAATCCGTCTGATGCGGAGAGCGGCAATTTAGCGCCGATTGCAACGGCATACGACAATACGGTTAAGATTTTTGCCAAGACGCAGCCGGAAGCAGCAATTGTGGCGGCAAGCGTTATTTGCCAGTGAGGTGAACCATGAAAGGGATAACAAATGCGGTAGTTTTGCAGGGCGGCGGCGAAACGGTTTTTGCGGTAAACAATACGGGCGCGGCGGTAACAAAGGGGACGAAAGCGCTGCTAAACAGCCACCAGAGGGAAACGACGGCAACGGCAGAAAAGCTGATTAACTCAACTAATCCGAGCAATATGTATTTTCCTTTTTGCCAAGGAAACGATGTTTTTGCCTTTTTCTCAAGTGGTCTGTACAGCCTGACCTACACGCCGGAATCCGGCAGCTGGGCGGCGACAAACCTTGATATTGCCGGCGTGGGCGGAAAGTTTATTGACTTTATTGACGATAACATCTGCTCTGCGGTGCAGGAGAGGCTTATACGTTATACTGTAAATACGCAGTCGATTTATCCGCACGGCATTATCAATCCGGCGGCATATTATATCGGGCAGTACAATGGGGAAGGGCGGTGTCTGGCCTGTATCGACAGCCGCTTGGTTTTGACGACATACGATTTTGCCACGGATACCATCGGGACGGAAGTGCTGTGCGATATCCGGGAGGGTTGGACAAGCGGCAGTGGTGCGAAGCAAGGGCGTGTCATTCGTCTGGGAAACAAAGTGCTGGTCTGGTTCACTGACACGGTTTACATTCTTGATTTGACGACAAATTCGGTTATCGGGACGACGGCGAATATTGAAGACGTTGCGTATGCGACAGGGTGCGAACCCGGCGACTATGTTTTTGTGCATGTCGTAAGTACGGGACTTGGAAACGGTGCAACGATGACGGTTTATAAAATTAATGAGAATTATCAGCTGGTTGCAGATACGCCGGGGATTTTGCTGCCGTGGACGTCGGTCAACGTGAAGATGTTTTATAACGCATCGACAGGCGTTTTAAATATAGGAACGGCGGAGATGTTCGTTATGTTCCAGTTTAATCAGGAGAGCAAGACTTTTGCCAGCATTGCCGCAGACGTGTTGCCGCCAAGCGACAAAGCGGACGGATATTTTATGACGTTTGACATCACCGCAGACCGGACAAAGGCGGCGATGTGCTATTACACGAGCAGAAATTATCTGAACGCATACAACCTTTCAAACGCTTCCGATGCGGTTTATGCCGACCCGGTGGATTTGTTCCATTTTTACCCGGATAATTCGGTAACCGGGTTTGCCACCGGGGCAACGGACGAAACGGGAAAATATGAGTTTAAGACAGTAACGGCAGGGTAAGATGGAAAAGGAATATGCCGAATATATGTATCAGCGGTTAAAGGCAGATACGGCAATTCGGCTTATCCGGTCGTTTCCGCTGCGGACGGTCGAACAGGAAGTTCTTATTGACGGGCTGGTCGGGCATCAGGGGCGGCGGGGCTGGCAAAAAGTTTATGCCGGCGAAATCAACGTTGATGTCAAAACCGTTTCAAGACGGTATCAAAAAGCCCTGAAAGTGTCCGCAAAGTTTTTAACCGCTTATGTGGCAAGGCTTTTGGAGCGCCCCGAAAAGTAGAAAACCGGGCGTTCTTATTCTATTATGGTGTTTGTACCCTTAACTTGAAGAAAGTTAAGGGGCTTATTATTTACTCCCGCTTTCTTCATTAACGTTAATTTTAATGGAGAAACACTATGGAAGGTATGAAAACAGCCAACTGGGCGGCAAACGGATTGAATTTCCTGCTCGGTGCGGCGGGTACGGCTATGGGCGCAACCGCTTTGGGCGTTAAGGCAAACGCTTCCCATTTCAATCGCTGCGGCGAGAACTGGGGAAGTTACAATAACTGCGGCTGGGGCAATGGTTTTGGTTATGGTTACGGATTTAACGGCTGTTGCGGCGCCAATACGGTTGTGAACCGTTTTGAGCTTGAACAGAGCCAGCGTATTTCCGAGCTGGAATCCGACCGTGCGACCGACAACAAGCTTATCAGTCTGTATACGCAGACCGTAGCGGAAAACAAAGATATCCGCGCGACGATGGCGGCCAACAACGAAACCATCTACAAGGAACTTGTTGCCAGCCGTGAACGCCAGCAGGCGGAAATCTGCCGTTTGGACAAGGAAGCAGCGCTTAATAAGCAGGCGATGGAATATAACTTTGCCATTAGCAACGGGCGTATAGACCATCTGACGAGCCGTTTGGATGCGATTACCAAGGAAATTGTTCCGATTGGGGCAATTTGCCCGCAGCCGCTTCCGGCTTGCGCGCAGGTAGCGTTGGAGCCGCAGACGATTCCGACCACAGCGGCCGGGGCGCAGGGCGTTATTATCGCTAACAAGGCAGCAACTGCCGCCGCGAACAAATAAGGCAAACCGCAGGGGGCGGCTTGCCGCCTCCTCTTTTCATAGGGGAAACACATGAAGATTACAGTTGAAAAAGCCAGAAACGTCGTACTGGAATATGTAACGGAGATGTTCGGCAAACAGGAAAAAACGTTTCTGAACGGGCTTAACCATGTGGCGGCGAGCTGCCTTATCCGTATGCATTTTGACAAAGCGGCGAGTATGCTGGCAGTCAATGGCGAGCTGGACATTGATCTGATTCAGGAAGAGGTAAACAAGGAACTTCCGGCTTTGTTGTCGGAACCGTTGAGAGCTGTCGGCATGGAATACCGGTTTACGGAAACCGACGTACAAAACTTGTTTGCAAAATTAAGACAATACGGGAGTAAAGAAAATGGATGAGATGAGAGAAAAACTGCTGAAGGCAGCGAAGATGACCGTGGACGAGGTTGACAAAGTAATTGCCCGGAGAGGGGAAGACCTGTCAATGGAGGAATGGGGCGAGCTTGTGGATATGTACAAGGACGCGTCGGAAATCTGGAAAAACGTTCATAAGGTTGATTATTATGAAAAGAAGTAATAACGGGAGGCAAAAGCCTCCTTTTTTATTGAGCGAAAGGGCTGATATGTGCAAACAAAGAGTGGCGCTTGATATGATAGAGGCGCAGCACGACCACGGCGGAATGTCCGATGCCGCGCTGCTGTTACATAAAAAACAATGTGAGGATACGGAACAGGTGAATAAGCGAATTGACGAGATAGACAACAAGATTGACCGGCTGGAGAAAAAAATCGACGAGGTTATGGCAATGGTAAGCTCCGGTTCGCAGTTTGCCAAGAACTTAAAAGAGATTTTAAGCAATAAGGTTTTTCTGTATATCCTGATAACGCTTATTTGCGCCTGTTTCGGCGTTTCGGTCGGCGAAGTCGGGACGTTTTTGTTCAGGGGGTAGGTATGGCTGAAGACTGGGAAATGCGGCGGCTGGAGTTTCACGAAGGCTGTAGGCTTATGCCGTATCGTTGTACGGCAGGGAAATTAACCATCGGTATCGGGCGGTGTATTGATACAAACCCGTTCACCAAAGAAGAGCTGCAAGCCGTGGGCGACTGGAAACACAGAATTACCAAAAACGCCGCGCTGATGCTTTTGCGGAATGATATTGACCGCTGCAAAAATGAGCTGTCGGGGTTGGATTTTTATGCCAAGCTTGATTTGGAGCGGCAGTATGCGCTTTTGGATATGTGCTTTCAACTGGGCTTTAAGGGGCTGTGCGGCTTTAAGAAAATGCTTGAGGCTATGCGTTGGGGCAAATGGGACAAAGCGGCGGCGGAGTGCCTGAACTCGGATTACGCGCGACAGACCCCGGCACGGGCAAAACGGATAGCAAGGCTGATTAAAGAGGGGATTTGGCTGCGGTGAAGAAGTTTGATGTTTGGATATATCGGCCGGATGTGGAAGCGACAATGCGCAAGATAAACCGAAATTTTGTTTATAATGGCCGCGGCAAGGCTTTTTGGGACGTTTTTGAGCAAAGAAAAGACTTAAATCGCCAGATAAATGATATTTTGGAGAAAACGCGCCAGCAGCCAAAAACGAAAATTGAGGTGCCGAATGACTAAATTTTTGACATACGCCGTGGCTGGGCTGCTGTTGGCGCTGTATATTACGGTGAGCCTGTATATCGAACGGGGCAGGGAGATTGCGGCATTGCAGGGCGAGAAGAGCGCCCTGTTGGGGAAAACATCATTTTTGGAGGCGGAAATTGCGAAACGAGATGAAAAGGCCATACAGGCCGACAAGCGATTGTGCGAGATTGAGAAGGCAGCAGAGGAGAGCAAAGATAAGGGCGGTTTTGACTGGAATAGCGCTTTGCCTGCTGATGCTGTTACTTTGCGGCTGCGCCAGGACTGAGTATGTGTACGTCGAAGCGCCGCGCGAGCCGATAACGTGCCATCGGCACATAAAGACGTTTTTGGATATGGCGAAGTGTTTGGAAATCTACAAGGCAAAATATTAGCTTGTAATAAATTACGGACAAAGTGATTAGCTTGTAATTTGTTGTTGGCGAAATTTCAGGAGAGGATATGAAAAGTTTTTGGAAAGGTTTTATAAGGGGATTTTTCATATTGTTTTATTATTTTCCGTTTGGGAATTGGAGAAATCAGAAACAGATATGATTCGCCTTTATAATAAAATAGTTAAAAAAACATTAACAAATATCTTTTTTTAATTGTTTTTTAACTAATTATGTGTTATATATAATTACAGCTAATTAGTGATAGAGGATAAAATGTTTTCATTGAGGAAAGTGTTGCAGGCTTTGTATTACTTACAAAGTAGAGCAGATAATTCTGATAAATACAGTAGAATGTATTTGTTAAAGTTGCTGTATTTTGCAGATAGATACCACATCAGGCATTTCGGCATATTGGCGAGCGGAGATAAATATAAGGCTATGCAACGGGGCCCCGTTGCATATTACACGTATAATAACATGAAGGGTAATGCTCGAGGGATAAATATAACTGAAACAGTTTTATTGGGTGATATTTATGAACTGGATGAAAATAGTATTTCAGTGCTTAAGCAGAACTGCGATGAGTTGTCAGATAGTTATATTGAAGCGTTGGATTTTGCGTTAAGAACATATGGTAAGTTTTCTCATTATGAATTAAGCGAAATAACCCATGATTATCCTGAATGGAAAAACAGGGAGTTAAATGAAGAGATGAATCTTTTGGATTTCTTTGAAAACCCGGAAGATTTAAAATTCTCTAAAAAATATGGTATAGATAAAGACCCTTTTGCAGAAGACGATGATTTTCTGCAGGCAATGAAAGATGATTTTAATGCGACTTCCTTTTTGTATGGTTCCTGTTGATAAATGGGTAGCGTTTAATGCCCCTTTACCTAAAGATAAACATAGAATTATAATTATTAAAAAGATTTTTGATGAGGTGCAGTTTTTTTATGTTACTTCTCAAGTTGACAATGCTAAAAGGGTTTTACGTTATGATTTAGGATGCATTGCAGAATTGGGTAAAAGTGATTGGGAGTCTTTAACAGCAGATAAATCTTGTGTGCAGTGTGATAAAAGACATTTAGGTACAGTTAAGTTAGATGTTTTGGAGAGCATGTACAATGATGGAAAACTTGAATATATTGGAGAGGTTCCTGATGTAGTGAAGACAAGGATAAAATCTGCAATTTGTTCTTCAAAGAGTTTTACAGATATAGAGAAAAAATTTTATTCTTTATGAAGAGTTTTCTATTTCGGTAGAAAGGGGGCTATAAGCCCCCATATTTATTGAGCGTGTACCACGATGTACGAGGCTTTCCGGGTGTCGTCGGATAATCAGAAGTATCTGCTCCGCGGATTGAAAACCGGCGACTCTCCGCTTTGAGGTGGTCAAGGAATACTTGATTACTACTTGAGTTGATGACAAATTGTCATCGACTGGAGTAACCATTTTTACCATGCGGTGGAAATGGTCGGTGGCTGTTTCCGTTTTGGAAATAACCACTCGGGGAAGTGTAGATGAACAAATAGCGATGACACACGCAACCGTCTGAAAAGGCGGTTTATTTTTATGAATTTTGCAGATTTTCTTTTTGGTGAGTGTAGATGATTGTTGCTTATACCGATGCAAATATAGATAAAAACGGCATAGCGGGTATAGGGATTGTCATCATTGAAAACGACAAGCGTAAGGAATATGCTTTGTTTACAAAGTGTCGGACGATAAACGCAGCGGAAATATTTGCCATACATCTGGCCGGCATATTAACCCACGGGCAGGCGCTTGTTTATACCGATTCCCAAACGGCGTTATCCTATATCCGGGAAGAAATAAAGGACAAGCCCCGGACAAGGGCGCAATATCTCAATCATCTTGAGTGTAAATATTGGGCATATCAAATAAAGCGCAATCCCGGGGTTGTGGTTGAAAAAGTCAAAGCCCATACGAACCGCAGGAACGAACATGCCGGAAACAATAAGCTGGCAGATACGCTGGCTATGCTGGGGTATTTGAAGAATCGGGAAAGATGACTGTGTAAAATTTGTGTAACTTTTGTGAAACTTTATACACTTTTGTGCATTTTTTTTACACAATTTTACATTTTGTTTTATTCTGATTTTTTTGTTAAAATCTTCGGAAATGTAGGAAAATCAAGGAGGAGTAGGTGGTGGACCGTAGAGGTAACGCTCCTCTGCTACATCCATGTCAAGGATGCGTTCTACTTTTAAACTAACGGTCCGAACCTGTAGAAGTTTATCAAAACAAAAAGCTTTTTAACATAGAAATTTTAGATTGCAAGCGTTTTTTGCGATTTTTTTTAAAATTATTGAAAAGTTAACTTTTAGTGTGTATAACTCTAGCATAAATCGGTTGAAATATTAAGACAATAAAGAGAAAAAATGAGCGAAAACATAGATTTCCGGGTCGATTACAACAAATTTAAGGTGATGGACGAATTTAACACGGACGAGTTGAAGTATCCGCTTATCCTGTCCATTCCGCATTGCGGCACCGTTTTTCCGGAGGAATTTCTGCGCGCGGTCAGGCATGACGTGATGACGCTGCGCAAAAACGAGGACATTCTGGTTTACGACCTTCTGGAGCCGGCAATACGCGACGGGGGAATCGCCGCGATTAAGCTTAACGTCAGCCGCAGCTTTATTGACGTGAACCGTGCCAAGGTGGAACTGGATCCGAATATGTTTTTCGACTATCCGCGCGAGGATATCGGCCTCAACCAGCAGCGTTCGCGTTACGGGCTGGGGATTATCCATAAGGTTACGGCAGACAGCCGGCCGATATATGCGGGGCGAATCTCGTACAAGGAAGCCGAAGAGCGGATTAAAAACGTATATGACGTTTATCACGGGCGACTAAAGGAGCTGATTGCGCGCACGATTGACAAGTTCGGCTTCTGTCTGGTGCTGGACTGCCATTCGATGCCGTCCAAAATCTGTTCCATCATTTCGGAAAGCCCGCGCATCGACTACTGCCTCGGCAACCTGTTTGAACAGAGCTGTCCGAACAAAATAAGCTTTTTTGTGGAAAATGAACTGGCAAAACGCGAGTATTACGTTGCCAAGAACCGCCCGTATTCCGGGGCTTATATCACTTTTAACTACTGCGAGCCGCGCAAGCAGGCGCATACCCTGCAGCTTGAAATCAACCGGGTGATTTATGCAGATGAAAATACGTTGGAAAAAAACAGCGACTTTCAGCGGGTTAGCTATGATTTGAGCAAGGTTGTCACGAACCTTGCGAATTTTTTGCTGGATTTTTAAAAAATATATGGTATAGATGCTCCTTGTATTTTGCCGGTGAACGATTATTTTTTTCCGGCGTTTTGTTAATTTACCCGCGTTTAAGGACTTTTCCTTCGGGAACTGACCGGGCCGAAAGTTTAAAGACAGGGACGCCCTTTGCCTTAGAGCGGTATTCAGGATAATAACATCGTGCTAAAAAGCATCTTATTCCTGTTGGTTTTGATTAGTTTCATTACCACACCTACCAGAGCTTATGAAGCATACAGCATTTCAAGCCTTAATTTGACAGAAGAACAAGAAGCCGCCGAGGCGGCAGCTGCGGAACCCGAAGTTTATGAATTGTGCGAGATTGCCGCAGACAAGGCCGAAAAAGAATACAACATCAAACCAAACCTTTTGCAGACCATAGCGTCGGTTGAGAGCGGGCGCTGGAACGCCAAAGCCGGGCGTCGCGTTGCATGGCCGTGGACGGTACATGCCAACGGCAAAGGGCGTTATTACAAAACCAAAGCAGAGGCGGTTGCCGCCGTGCAGGCGTTGCAAGACCGCGGCATCAGAAACATTGACGTCGGCTGCATGCAGGTTAATTTGAAATATCACGGAAAGGCATTCAGCAGTTTGGACGAGGCGTTTGAGCCGGAAAAGAACGCGGCTTACAGCGCACAGTTTTTGCGTCAGCTCTATAAGCGCAACAAGCAAGACTGGACCAAGACCGCCATGCATTACCATTCGCGCAACCTGCGCCAGGGGACGAACTACAAGAACCGTCTGGAAAAGCATTATGCCGAGTATGTCCGCGAGGACGGCGAGGGCGCGAAACTGTTTTAGCGCAGCGAAGCCGCAAAGCTGTTTCAGGACGGCGCGTTTGGGCGAAAATTTCAAGGGCGGACATCAAAATGCGAAGCTGTTTCGATGTTGCGTCTGATTAAAGAGCCTCCGGCAACGGGGGCTTTTTTGCGGCGATATGCTTTCTGCCGGACGGGTGATGAGGATGCCGGGGAGAAAATTCCGGGGTGCGGCGGGCTTCAGAGGGCGGCAGCGAGGGAGCTACAGCATGCAGCGTAGGGAGAATTCCGGCGCGTGGCAGGCTTTGGCGGGCGGCAGCGAGGGAGCTACAGCATGCAGCGTAGGGAGAATTCCGGCGCGTGGCAGGCTTCGGAGGGCGGCAGCTGGAGAGCATAAATTTCACAGCGGGTAAGGTGGAAATTTTGCTTGCAATTATTAAATTTAGCGCTTAAGTTTTACGGGATTGTTAAGAGTTTAGAGATGATTATGGAAAATATTGAAGAGAAAAACAAGGACGAATCGCTGGGGGAAACCTTTAAGACGGTTATTTATGCGATTGTCATCGCCGGGCTTATCCGCACTTTTTTGTTTGAGCCGTTTAAAATCCCGTCGGGGTCAATGTATCCGACGCTGGAAATCGGCGATTTTTTGTTTGTTTCCAAATATACTTACGGCTATTCGCGCCATTCTTTTCCTTTCAGCCGCCCCGCGTTTGAGGGACGGGTGTGGGAAGATTTGCCGGAACGCGGCGATGTGGTGGTATTCAAATATCCGGGCGACAACAAGACCGATTTTATCAAGCGGGTTATAGGGCTGCCGGGGGATACGGTACAGATGAAAGGCGGGCGCCTTTTTATCAACGGCAAGATGGTTGAGCGCGAAGAGGTCGGCAAATATACGATTGACGAATATACGGTCATTCCGACGACGTATACCGAGTATACCGAGACGCTGCCGAACGGCAAAAAGCACCGGATACTGGAGCTTTCCGACGACAAGAGCGTGGACGATACGATTGAGTTTAAGGTGCCGGAACGACATTACTTCATGATGGGGGACAATCGCGACAACTCTAATGATTCGCGCAAGGATGTCGGGTTTGTGCCGTTTGAAAATATTGAAGGCAAAGCGCGGTTTTTATTTTATTCGCATGACGACAGCGTGGTCTGGTATAATCCGATAAGCTGGATTGCTGCTATTCGCTGGGGGCGGCTGTTTAACACGATAAAGTAGGAAGCCCGGAACCGAGGGGCATATCCGAGCGGTGCGGCCTATCCGAGTGGTGCGGTCTGTCCGTATGAAGCACATAAAAAAACAGTGCCCGGAAGGCACTGTTTTTTTGAGGGGGAGAGTTTGTGCATCATCTTAGATTTAATGCACAGGCTCTAATTTCTTTTTGTATACGCAATTTGTTTTGCCAGCGTTTGAAGAAGTTTCCTTCTCCGGCGGCTTTGGTTGCGGCAAAAAAGTTTTCCCAATCCAGTTTTTCCGCTTTTTCCTGCTCGGCAAACCAGGCGATGTGTTTGCGCCATTGGTTCGGCTGAGCGTAGTGGCGGAAAATGGTTTCCTCGTCGGCATACTTTTCTACCCATTGCCTGGCAAGGGTGTAAAGCAGTTTGCCGTTCGGAGCGTAGGTCACGGTACCCAGCATATAGCCTTCCTGTTCTTCGCCATCTTCGTTCAGGTAATGTACCAGGCCGAAAGCGATTGCCAGAGCATGGCTGCGGGTTTTGGCGTGTTCAAGGCAGACAGGCAGAGCATTGACGATGAAGTCTTCGCATTCTTTGCCCATCAGCCCGGGTTCGCCGCCCAGGTATCCGTTTTGCGAACCGTATGTGCGGTAAGCTTGGGGCAGAGCCTCAAAGGTGGGCGTCGGGTCGTCAGGATGAAGCACGGCGCCGTCAGAAATGCGCTGCATGGCGATTTCCAACATAATGTTGCCGAGGTGTTCGTCCTTACGACAGACGTCTTGAGTGAATTCCGCCATAAACTTCATAAAAGCATTACCGATGCGGTTGCGCTGGTTTGCCGGATAAGCCATCATAGGCAGAATGACATTGTCAACGACGTCCTGCCAAGAGCGGTTTTCCAGGTTGTTTACTCCGGTTACTTTCTCTAGATAAGAAAAAAGTGTCTCCATAATGATAAAAAATTTTAATTAAACATAATTTATATATTCACGTTTATATTGTACCACTTTTCCGACGGGAATGCAAGCCATTTTTGGACAAAAGACGGGACGGCAGGTTGGGGGTGTGGCGGAGAGGCGGTGAGCGGCGGTAAGATAAAAATATAGTTGACAAAAATAATCGCGCGTGCTAACGTTTTGGCAATTCACTTATTATTATAACTTAAAATTTCAGTTTTATGGAAAAGAATACTATTTTGGAACAAGTCAACGCTTATGGAGCGAAACTTGGCTGGCCTTTTTACGTTTACCCTGACGGAACCTGCGGCAAGAGCATCGTTTCTGCGGGGGGAAAGCTGAATGCGGCGATGCTCGTGAAGAAGAAATTTCCGGTACGGGCGTTGAATTCCGAGTTTTTGACCGGAACGGCCGGTGCGGAAGACGATGTTCTCGCACATTTGTGCGAAGTCGGCGACAAGCTCGGCTATCCGCTGTATGTTTATGCAGACGGAACGTGCGGGACAACGCCGGTTTCTTCGGAAAATAAATTTCCGTTCACTCTGGTCGTGAAGAAGAAATTTGTCGTCAATCAGATGGTGCTGGAAACAGAAGAGCCGGTCAGGAAGGAGGCAAAGGATGCCGACAATGCGACAGATGATATGGCTGGAAATTTCGCTTTGGCGAAAACTATAAAGCAGGCGAAAGCATTCAACGAATCGGAATTCAACGAATTTGAACGGATATGTTTGGCTTTGCTTTTAGACTAAAAGGAAAGACGAATTTTTGAGTTTCAAAAGCTTTAATGTGTTGGTAAAAAAGCGTTCTCCTTCGGAAGAGCGCTTTTTTGCGTATGAATAGCAGAAAGATGGAAAGGGGCGGCGGGCAGTGCGAGGCGGCAAAGCATGAGGTAGGGCGCGGGGCGGGAGAGCCAGGCGGAGCGCGTCCGGAGGCGGGCAAAAAAACGCTTGCATTTGCGGCGATTAGGGCTTATTTTGGCGCTAACGGTTTAATTTATTTATAAACAGAAGAAGAAAAGAATATGCAGGAATTGGAAGAAAAAATCGGTTATACCTTTAAGACGCCGAAATTGTTGCAGCAGGCGCTGACGCATTCGAGCTTTACGCCTGACATCCATAAAAATTACGAGCGGCTGGAATTTCTGGGCGACCGGATTTTGGGCGTTACGGTGGCGGATATGCTGTGCCGCGCGTTTGCCAATGAGCCTGAGGGCAGCCTGTCGCAGCGGTTTGTTTGTCTGGTGTGCAAGGAAACGGTGGCGGAGATTGTGCGAGGTCTTGGCGCGGACAAATACATCATTGCGCGGGATATGAGCGTTGCTTCCAGCGAAAACGTGTTGTGCGACATCGGCGAGGCGCTGATTGCGGCGGTTTATCTGGACAGCGGCGACATTACGGCAGCGCAGGCTTTCGTTCGGCGCTGCTGGACGCCGTTTATCGACCGCAAGTCGCGGCCGCACAAGGACTTTAAGACGCGGTTGCAGGAGGCGGTTTATCATCTGGGGCTGGAGCAGCCGAGGTATAAAATGCTGAAAAAGACCGGCAGCGAGCATGAACCGGAATTCCGGGTGCAGGTTGATGCCGGGCAGGGCAAGACGGCCGAAGGGCGCGGGCGGAACGTCAAGACCGCGGAACAGAATGCGGCGCAGGCGCTGCTGACGGCGTTGGGAGTAGAAGACAATGCGTAACAAGGCGATGGCGGAAGAGAAAATGGCGGAAAAGCCTGAGGCAGCGGAATTGATGACGATGGAGACGGCAGATGACGGAACGGCCGAAAACGGGACGACTGCGGCGGCGGTTACGGATGAAGAGGCAGCCGGGGCGGAGACCGAGGCGGAAACCACGGGCGATAAGGCGTACGGTGCGGGCGGCCGGAATGGAACAGCCGGCGGCGAACCCAGCCGGTGCGGGTTTGTGGCGCTGCTGGGGGCGCCGAATGCGGGCAAGTCTACGCTGACCAACAATTTTGTCGGTTCCAAAGTCAGCATCGTGTCGCCGAAAGCGCAGACAACGCGCACAACGGTCAAGGGCATCGGGATTTGGGGCAATACGCAGATTATCTTTCTGGACACGCCGGGGATTTTCAAGCCCAAGCGGCGGCTTGACCGGGCGATGGTCGCTTCGGCATGGGGCGGCGTCGGCGATGCGGACATAACGGCGCTGGTGGTGGATGCCAAGCGCGGTTTTGACGACGAAACGCGGGCAATTATCGCCAAGCTTAAGGAAAACAAAATTCCGGCGGTTCTGGTTTTAAACAAGGTCGATTTGGTCAGCGGCGAAACGCTGTTGCAGTTGTGTGCGGCGCTGAACGACGCTTATGCTTTTGCGGAAACGTTTATGGTATCGGCGCTTAACGGCAAAGGCGTAGACGATTTTTACGACTATCTGGCGGCGCATCTGCCGGAGAGCCCGTGGTATTATCCTGAAGAACAGATGTCTGATTTGCCGCTTAAACTGCTGGCGGCGGAGATTGTGCGCGAAAAGCTGTTTTTGTATCTCAGGCAGGAAGTGCCGTATGCGCTGACGGTGGAGCCGGAACTGTGGGAGCGCCGCGCGGACAATTCGGTGCGGGCGGAGATGACGATTTATGTTGAGCGCGACAGCCAGAAACAGATTGTGCTCGGACGCGGCGGGACGATGATTAAAAAAATCGGCCAGGCGGCGCGGCGGGAGCTGGAAGAGCTGCTGGAAGACCGCATCCATTTGTTTTTGTTTGTCAAAGTGCGCGAGAACTGGGGCGACGACCCGGCAAGATATGCGGACTGGAATCTGGACTACAGGGCTTAAGTTAAAAATTGTCGGTTAATGACGAGATGCGTTACGTTTGAAGAAAGCGCAGCGCATTTTTTATGCTCTGGGAGCAGAAGAGAGCGGGCGGGGTTTAAATGGCGGCGGACGAGGCTTATATCTGCGGTGGACGTCAAAGTTTTAACCGGGAGAAAAATAATGGAAACCTATTTGTTTATCGCGTTGGCGTTTATCTACCTTCTGACGGCGTTTATCCTTTCTAAGCAGGTGCAGAAGCGGATTTGGACGGTGGCGTATATTCTGGCGTTTGCGATTACCTGCGTCGCCATTTTTTTCATCAAGTCGTATGCGGGGGAAACGCTGATGCGCGTGGGTGAGCTGAACTGGTACTACATCCTTTACGTTTTCGGGTCAATCAGCATTATTCTCGGCGTTATCAACCTGTGGATGTACAAAAGAGGGATTATCCGCCTGTTTACGGAAGACGGCGACGATGACGAGGAGGACGACACGGCAGAAAAAGGCCGCAAATAAAGCCCGCTGACGGATTGCGGCACGCGGAAAGCCGTATTCTGCTCCGGCTTAATTAAAACGTTCCTTTTTTTTCTTATACTTTGGTTTTATATAAGGGGCTATATTTACGTTATAAATATCCACACGTTTGTGCTGAAAAAAAAGGAACGTTTTTTTTCAGCAGGCAGGATATTTA
>ULUK01005270.1_pt1 | contig 40894 bp, 32 predicted proteins | sample 1958451 | NCBI WGS metagenome assembly ULUK01 (sample SAMEA4835758, study PRJEB28245) | human gut metagenome | biome: gut microbiome; material: fecal sample | place: Denmark | collected 2008
CAGTGAAATAATATCCTCCATCCGTCGGTGTTAGCCATCTACTATTTGGAGCACCTTTCACAGGCTCAAGGTTATTCGTGCGAATCAAGAATTTCACGTCAGTAGAATCTACAGCAGCATTAGGGATAGTAAAATGTATGTTTGCAGGCTGACCAATTCCGTACTTCACATTATCAATCTCAGGCGTATCATCTACAATATGGAAATTACTGAAAGTAAAACGGTTCGGATCAGAAACCAACTCTACTGCAGCAGACTTATACCAATAAGATGCATCAGTATTATATCCCCCTTCATTATCTATCGAAAAGCGAACCAAATCCTCTACATGAGGCGTATTAGTCAGAAAATGAAGTGTAAGAGTTGAAGCATCAGGGGTGGTAATCCAATAGTAATTAACAATACTATTTTCTGTTGGTTTACCTTCATTCATATATAAATTACGCTCATTTGGATAGTTCACGAAATCAGGTATCAGCGAAGTCGTTGCCATACGCATGACTGTCCCTTTTTTAGGCGTTGATTGAGCATCATTTTCCTTAAAATTCAATTTGATCTCTACCGCGCGATTCACTGTAGGTGCTAAAGAATCCTTCAAAAATCCAGGATTATAGTCTGATGCTCCCTCAAGTTCAATACGACGACTGTTTTCACTTTCCTGAAAAAGCACAATTTTTTCTTCATCCTTGAAATTATCAGCCTCAACAAACACATGAGTGTGCTTAATATTGTTCTCTGCGTATTCACAGTCTTCTACAGTTCCCGTTGGATCATTACCCGCAGTTACATTTAACGTAAAGAACAGTTCCTGAATACCAGAACTATTCGCTGTATAAACAAACTTATATCCCCAGTCTGTATGACGATTCGTTATGTTACCATCTTCATCTTCTATCTCATAATCACAATCTTCAGAAACAATAGGAAGCTGCACATCCAATTTGCTATTCGCATTCATCTTATTAGTTGCAATTTTAATCGTGACAGGGAAAAGCTCCTCCGGATAATTTTCAGGAATTACAAAAGTCATTGACATTCTTTCGCCTTTCACCATCGGAACTCCAGTAGACACCCACACAGGTTTAAACTCAAAAGGTTTCATCAGATAAATTTTTATTTGGCGGGTAAACACTCCGGCCCGCAACAAAAGTGTACCAATTACCGGATTTTCCTTCGGTTGCGACAAATTCATTGTAATTGTATATGTATTGGTATTGTCTATATGACCCAATTGAGGGCTCACACTAGAGAGTGTTCCGTCATTATCAAGCCAGGAAACAGATACATCATCGCTATTGCCATCATAAGTGAAATCAATCGTCTGTGTACCTCCCACATTGAAAATCTGTGTAGTTCCATTCAGGATGTTCAACGTATGCGTTCCGTCGCTAAGTTCTGGAATCTCCGGATCGACAGAAACCCAAGCATTATTAGCTGCAATGCCCTCCTTCGCCTCGTCAAAAGTGGTGTAACCCATTGACTCGGGAGGAGTAGAATTTATTCGAATCACATATTTAAAATTACGATAAATAGGCAGCAGATTCTTGTTGCTATCTACAAACATAATTTTATAATACTTGGCCGATTCCTTCGTTTCTCCAATCAGCATGACGGCATAAACAGGCGTATCAAGTGTATTTGGATTTTCAAATATATAATGAGGGTCTCCTTGCGCCACATCGCCTTGTACCGTAACGTCCGTAGCATCGGTCGACAATACCTGATAGTCCGCTGCAGGTTCCGTCACATAAGGAGCATTCAACGAGTAAGTAAACTTACCCGTATCATCCTTCGCATCTGGATTAAAGGGAGCAATTGTTCCCCATGCACGCCGATTACAAACCGCATAACCAAAAACCTGCAATCCGGACGCCTCAACCTCCCAACACACCTGAGCCTGGTTACGGTAAAGCACTATTGACGAAGGAAAACTGTCCAAATCTGTTACAGCCACACGTCCCCAATAAGCCATGAGCCCTGAAGCTGAAACAATAGAAGGTATCAAGGTTGTCTCACTCATCCCAGGCACAGCATTTATATCATCTAAATATACATTCGACAGAAAATGAACTCTACGTGTACTACTCGGAATCGTTACCTTAAATGTATATTCATAGTTTCCACTTTCATCAGTAGATAACTGAATATCTGAAGCATCACGACGTCCTATATAAGAGCCATACTCGTCAAAACAAAACAGATAAAGTGTTTTTATTCCCAAACCATCGGGGTCAATATCACGTGTAGCCACCACTTTCGCGTCTGGAACAATGGCACTAAGCTGAAGCACTACCTCTCCCTCTGCCACACTCTCTTGTCCGTTTTTTACAGCATACTCATCAGTACAAGCAGACAAGCCTGCCAACAAAAGCACACACATCCATAAAGTATATATCCGTTTCATATATCTTACTACTTTTCTGTTTTACTTATCTGATTTTCTGTGCACGAAACTCTTTCAAATCATCTGGAGTTACGTCACGTATACAACGCACCTTGCCATCACTTCCTGTACTACTAGGAATCTCCTCGACAGTAGGTTGGTTTGTTTTCAAATAAGTATTCGTATCTGCAGCCCAATAATAATCATCTGTCAACACTTTATCCATCACTTCGCTCTGCGTCGTTTGGTAACCTGCGATAATCTGTAACTCTGCATAAGTAGGAAGTCGCCAGTCATCAAAACGCCGATGTCCATATTCGTCATAAGTTTTTCCATTCAACCGATCGGCCTTATCAATTGTATAAATGCTATATTCCACATAATATTTACAGTTATCTTGTGCCTTAACCCAATTTACATCTCCAATATTTCCTAAATTGGAAGCCAGCATAAACGTAGGAGAAACCAGTCGGTTATTTTCCTCTCCCAAAGCAGTTACACTCCCCACTCCTGTACCTGTCATCTTAGGACGAGCCACTGTATATTGCTCACTAGTACTTGAAATCTGAACCAAATACATCCGGTTATTATCTGCTGGGGTATTCGCAGTAACATATAAGGGATCATATGTACCAGCTTTATAGCTATAATCAATTCGATAAATCACACTCTCCCAATAAAACTTAGATTTCATATAGGGATTCGTACCTATATGACCATCCAATCCTTTGCGTATGTCCTCAGAATACATTTCCGCCAGGTTATTGGGCCATTCACCATTCACCTTCACAGTGTCCCCTTCTTTGTTTATATATTGCTCTACATACGAATACAAGCCCGGAACACCCGAGATATATTCCAGTGGATATTGTATTATATTGATTGTCTTTTCCATATCATCCAAATTCGTAACTTTCAAAGTAATATAACGTGCCGTTACAATTTTCGGAATATCACTATGAATTTTTAATTTCCCAAACAAAGCAGATGTATCATAATCCACAGAATACCAAGAAGCACTCTCTTTCAACGAAACTTCCGTCCCATATTTATCTACATAATAAGCACTCTCTAATGTAACCTCAACAGCTGAAGAAGAGAAAAAAGTAACCACTGTATCAGCCACATTATGCATCTCTATTTCATCTTCACTGACAACCAGATACTTATATGATTCTCCTCCTACAGCTATCTCCTCATTTCCCCAAGGAGCGATAGAAAGTGTAGGTGTAAGTTCCTTTGGTTGATCTATTTCTTTATTCCCTACACGGTCTACTGTCACATTGATGGTATAAACCGTATTGCGTTTCAAGCATAAGTCGGTGGCCGTATTGGAGATACGTACCGGAATCTTATAATAATTCTGATATGTTTCTTCCTCCTGATTTTTGGTATAAGGAATATTCATCAATATATAGGTTTCCTGATCAGCTACATTATCTCCCCACTCATTAGGATAACTATATGCATAAAGCAAATCCTTTCGATTTTTTCCGCTCCCTTCCGTTCCATTAGATTTTGACATATTTGCAGCATCTGCATCACCAAACAAATCAAGGATTGGTATGGGATCTGCTTCTGCCAGCACACGAGCATCCTGCGCGTAACGTACAAGCTTCTTCCTCACATCAAAAATTTCAATGCCATCGGTCAGAAAACCATCAGTATAGCTCACATTCACCACAATCTTGGCGGCAGCCCGCGCTAAATCAATGGCAATTGTTTCGTTTGTACCTTCACCGGGAGTCCATCCTTCTTTTTTGCCATCCATCATAAATTTCTTTCCCGTATAGACTTCCTCGTTTCCAAACCGGTCATGCTCTACCTTAAAGATATCTGGATCTGTATCACTCAGAGCCATCAATGCTGTCCATGTCTTTATCCGGCTTAAATCCGTCTCTGTTTCTGGAGTCGAAGTATCATCGTACTGATGAAAATTAGCCACTACATAAATGTCATAACTTTCTGCCGGGAACTTGGACTTCCAGTTTCCCGTTTCCAAAAGAACCGTACCATTTTCTCCCACCTCTCGATGATAATAACGGGCCACCTCTCCCTTATTGTCTGTAGAAAAGAAAAATATATCCACATTCTTCACCACATTTTCTCTCAAACCATCATCTGATGCAACAGTGCCTTCTGCCACGACTGCTCCTCCACTTGCCAGAAAATTCACGACAAGACCGTCAGCAGCGGTTCCCTCTCCAGCCGACATCATATTCTCCGTGCAACCAGTACAATAAAATAAGCCACACAGCGAAAGCAAGAACATATATAAATAACGCCTTTTCATCATATTCTCTTAATTTATCATGGTTGAACGGCAGCATCCCATTGGTCAGCTGACACCTGACGTATCCGAATACGGGTAGTACTTCCTGGATGACTATTGCCATTATTAATTATCTGCTCTCCATTTTCGGTCTGTTCTCCATCCACCAGACGGGTCAATGTAATATAAAGTTCTGTTTCGTGTACAACCGCGGCATCAAATGCCTGTGTAGGCCGAACGGAAAAGATTACCTCTCCCGCTCCTCCAATTCCTGAAGCCGTACCGGAAGCACTTGTTTCACTATACAACTCAAATGCATTTCCATTCGACAAATTGGCAGTCCATCTTGCCCCGACAGGCTGGTTCATAGTCATGGAAAATGTCACCTGACGGTTTTCATCATTAAACACTGTAGCGTATGCTTGTGCTTCTCCTACACCCACACGCACATCCTTACTGGAGAGTTTGAACTGTCCATCAAACTGATTATTATAACTGATGGAAATCTCCTTCTCTGTTTCCCATGGAAGCACCTGAAGACTCAAACTTAATTCTCCCGCATAGTGAGCATATACCACTACAAAATGGTTACGTATTATACTGCCGTCCAACATAACCTCCTGCCTTCCGGGTTCTCCATTTACTTCATACTGAATGACACATTCCACCTGATTTGAACCTGCTTCATGAATATAATACGGAGTCAAAGAAGTTGCTGCTTGATTCAAGGCAGCAAGATATGCCTGCTCATTACCTTCTTGCAGAATGATTTTAGACTGCTCTTTTCCAAATGTTGTCGATTTTGAAACATCAATCGTAAAACTTTCAGAAGAGACAGAAGTAGTAGGCACAGAAGGAACCGTCGGACGCAAAGTAACATTAGTAGCCGTTACCGATTCCGGAAAGACTGTACCTTGCGATGACAATCCGCTAAAAGAAACAGAAGTCACCCTAAAATCTACACTTGTTTGATTGGTAAAATAACAGCCTACTTTTGCTACTCCTCTTTCCAGCGGAATCTGGAAAGTACCTGCCTCCAGTTGGGCTTTTGTGATTCCTGTTACAATTCTCGACATTAACAGGCCATCGTCTGCCAATGTAGAATAAGGTTTCCTGAAAACAGCCGTTTCCAGTTCTTCACGTGAAGATTCACCGGACAAACCTGTTTCCTCTCCTCCATTCACCAGCACATATACATCTGATTCATCTTTCAATTCGGAAGAAAGCACCATTTCTACACGCAACGTGCCCGTATTGTCTGTATAACGTAAGGCATCAGGCACATATTTATAAGCCAATGCTTTGTCTGTATTGACAGCAGAAGAACTGAAAATCCAGATACGAGCACTGTGAAATGTGCTTTCTCCTTCTTCGGCATTCACAATACCCTCCGCACGTGTACGTGTGGTATAAGGTTGCAAAGAAGGAAAATTCAACATAACGACATGCTCATGTGTCACTCCCTCTTCAGCTTCTTTCCTGCAGCCCGGTAACAGGCTCATCAATATGCCGCACCCTAGCAGGACTAACCAATAAATCCACCCTTCCTTATACATAAAAACCTCTTCTTCCTATTTCACGTTCTCAACCTAAAGACACATCTTCCAGTGAAACCACCCATCCATTGACGATGATATAATTTTGCAGGAAAGTATCTCCATCCACAAAAAAAGTAACCGCATACGTATCCTGACGGTCCAGATACTCCTGATCATCCCATTCTACACGATGTTCTCCTACCGCCTGCAATGACAAGAACCACGTCAGGTTAATATCAAGCACATCTTTTCCCGTCCGGTTATTGACAATTCTGAGACGAGGGCCTTGCTCTGCCATCATTCTAGATGTATTCAGTTCAGCCACCACCGCATGATCGATCTCCGCATCGCCCACACGTGATTTTCCAACTACGGTTTCATCCTGCAACAATTCCTGATAATAAGGTTTATACGTCACTTCACCCTGCCCATAAGGATCGGCCTTATAATCCAACCATCCATTCTTTCCGTCAATCACAAACGAATAATCTTCCTGATATAAAGTCTGTCCCGCACGAGCCGGCATCAAGATAACACGCAATGTATTGGTACACTTCATCATATCGATAGTGAAGACTTCTTCTTCTGCACCTGTCACTTCCACATCCAGCGTACCGCTCAGCAATCCATTCAAACGAGTGCTACACACATTATCTTCATCGCGGTTCAAATAAGCAGTTAAATCACTCACCGTTGATTGTCCTGCAATCAAATCTGGAAAAGAGAACTCCGACAGTTCATCATCATAATCCATACTTTTTGCCCAAGCCACCAGTTTATACTTACCCACTGACAAAGACGGCAACGCCAAAGTATAACCATTCACAATGTGATCACCTTCATCTTCTTGCATGGAAACGAACTTTCCTTCTTCATCAAAAATCCATACACGTACATTCTCCGCTTCCTTTCCAAAAGCATCATTCTCTACTATATTATACGTGTAACGAAAGTTCACCTTCACACCGTGGCCTACAGTAGCCGGACAATCATCTCTGTCTTCACGAATACAAGATGTACACAGCAATACCCAGAACGCTGCTACCAGCATGCTCCACATCCCTACTTTCTGACTTCGTTTCATGATTCAGTGCTTTTATTTTATATATCGCAGGAAGCCCACTTGGGACATTCCCTCATTGTTTTCTACTTCGGGGCAACAAAACACATGTTGCAAAAAAGCATGTATAGTCTGCCGACTTTTGTATAGTCCATGGAACAAGCAAATTTTGTTCCATGGACCTCCTTAATTTATTGCAAGTCTACATCATAATTACTTAAAACCCAAGGATTCACCTGACACTCTACTACCAAATAAGTCTTCGGAGTAGTAGGATCTTCCGGATCAGTATCCGGATTCCATCCACCCGGAATATCATCTCCAATATTTTTTACAGAATTTACAGTCAATCCGTAAATAGTGTTACGCATAACAGACTGATAGTTCACTTGAGCCTGTTCACTATCTGCTGCCGTATAGTTTTGATCTTCAATATAATGCGTATAATACATCACTCCGTCTTCATACACATGAATATTGTATTTCACACGGAAGTCAGAAATAGTTTTTACTGTAGCTTCTTCGCTTGCCGTTCCGGCTTTAGCTGACTTCAGCTCAGCCTCCGCTGCTGCTAGTTCTTCTATTCTATCATTGTCAAGTCCATCTTTATCATCAAATACTGCTGAATATTTAGCTTGAACAGCCCCCAATGTAGCAAAATACTCGCCATTATAGGCATAGAAACAGTTCTTTCCTGCACATTCATCACTTCCTGTAACCGTAGCTGTGGCCTTAAAAATTACCCCCGTAGTATTACCATTCAAATCTGAGCCTTCAGCAAAACAATTATCAGCTGTTGATCCTGAGTTATTTTCCATACAATATAAAGCATTTGTAGTAAAAGAAGTATTCTTTACATCAACAGCTGCAGTGTAAGAATCACTTACCTTAGTCACCGTACGGAAATCATCCCATCTGTTATAAAAATTATCAGAAGCATTATTCGTTACTATGGGGGTTAACAAAGTATTTATATGGGAACTTCCTTTAGTAGTAGGGGCAGCCGCATTCCAATGCTGTTGCAGATAAAAATTTTTGATTCCATTTACCAAAGCAAAACCATTGAATGTAATCCCAGTCAATTCTGTCAACTCTCCTTCTGCAGCACTAATATCGACCCCCCCTTGTTTTTCTTCATAAGTAATCTTTGCTGCTAAACGGTCGAGTTTGATAGGTTCAGCAGTCCTAGCCGGATTGTCATAATCATTTTCAGCAGATACGGTTATCTCCTGCCCTCCTGTCTTATCAGTTCCATGACATTCACTAAACATCAGGAATTGACTATTTGTAGCAAAATCAGCACTACTTGTAATTGCTTTCTCCAAGCTCTTAATATTACCTGTAATTCCATCAAACAAAGTAGTTCCCGGATTTGCAATCACATACACATAATAAGTACCAACTCCAGCTTCTACCGGATAAGTTTCCACGCTGCTATCATCCTTTTTTATACAACTCACTTTCTTTGCAGATTGTATAGTTCCATCAGAAGCACACAAAACTACCATAGCTTCTGAAATCGTTGACTCTGCTACCGTTCCTTCCACTGTACCATCTTCTCCTTCTCCAGCCACCGTTCTGGAACCACTGTTTTCTGTTCCTACCAAAGTCAACGTCAAGAATGTACCGCTATGACTGTTGTCAGTCGACGGTACATTGTCTTCATTAGAGCATGCGAACAAACCCAAGCCCGCAAATGCCAAAAATAAACTTTTAGACAATTTCATAGCAAATAAAAATTAAATTACACATTTTTCTTATATTATTCTCTATCCTATTTCATTCGGCCATATATTCCATATACTGTTTCAGTTGTGTCAGATTCTCCCCTGCTTGAGAATAGCCTTTAGCCTGCGCCTCAGAGAAAGCCTGTACGGCCTTTTCCAGATTGCCAGCCTTGACATAAACCACTCCCTTCATATTTAGCAATTCACCTTCTGCCGGAACATTATCCAGCAAGCGGATAGCTTCATCTGTACGGTTGGCCTCCATCAGGGCCAGTGCAGCATTGTTCACAGCCGTCACATCGTTTGGATAAGCCTTTACACCGCTCACCAAACAATTCACATATTCAGGACTTCCCTTGCCGTAGCTGTCGGCTACCTGCTGAATCTCACTCACGCTCATCAGCTCCGGATGGTTCTTAATCATCTCCCGGCCCTCTTCTACCGTAAAATGACGCACATTATATTCTATACGGTATTCGTTACGACGAACCGCTGGATACAGCTCCTTCAGCAAATACTGATAGATGGTCGGTGGTACCAACGCTTTCAATTGTTTTTCGCAGGCATCTTTGTCATCCCCGCAATGATCGATGATATCCAAAACTTCTTCACGCTTCGGCAGGTCGGAACATTTCACCACCTCTTCACGCAGACCAACCCAGTCTTCACCTTTCCAGTCCACGTGGTAAAGCTGCGGATCAATCGCTTTCAAATCGTCTTTCATATATTCCGTAAAGGCCTTCGCACGACGCTCAGACAGCTTCATATTATAGGCAAAAGTTCCTTCCGGAGAAGCGTAACCCGTTACATAAATCCCCGTAATGGTCAGGTCATCGTTATCTTTTACCAGCGCAATGGAATTGCTCACGGTGTCCAGTTCTGCCTGATTGCCCTTGTACTTCGGCTCAATGCGATAGCTGTCCTGACGGAACTGCAAGCGTGCAGAACGGGTCTCGGAACGACGCTTCACAATCTCTTCCTTCGGCTGGATAAACGGAGAATAGTAAGCCGGAGTCATCGGTGGGAAAATATCGCCCGTAGTAGCTGTTTCGTCACCGTCATTACACTGGGCACAGCCTGTCACATACGCACGGAGTTGAAGATTGCCTCCAATCATCCAGCGTTTGAAGGGTACGGATGCCTCGTAATCCACCGTCTGAGCCTCACCGTTCTTACGGCGTATCTTTGCCACGGCTCCGGGATTGAAATCGACATGTTCAAAAGCTTCCGTACGCTGCTGCATTTTATCGCGCACTTTGCCGTTCACCACAAAAGGAGGAAGTTCCTGTTCCTGACTGCCGTCGGCAGAAAGAATGACCGGCACCACGCGCAGCGAATGCTGTTTTTTGATGTCCAGATTATCCAAATTCACCGTCATCTTCACACGGGCCTGACGGTCGGCCGTCTTCGCCACTTCGCGGTTCACTATCTTTATTTCACTCAGATAAGAAGTCTGGCCCAGAACGGGAATACCGGCAGCCAGCACGAATACGAGAGAGATAATATATTTTTTCATCCTGCGTTCCTCCATCATTTAATTACGTAAATCAAGGATATGGCTGCCTTGGTCAGGCCGAAATAGTCTTTCTTGTCGCTTCCGCGCCATTCCCCACAATGCGGACAATCATACTGGTCGTAATGGGCACGTATCCATCCGGCACCAATTTCAAGCCCCAAGTTCCAATGTTTGGAAAGCACGAACTGGTAACCGTAGCCGATACCGGCTCCGTACATGCTACCTTGATAACGATAGTCCTTAAAAGAAGGGAAAATTCCTAAATCCATATCGGCGACATTAAACTGTCCAGCCAATGCATGAAGTGCCAGAAAATGTCCGTTGAAAGCCTCACAGAACCAGTAACGCGCTTCAGGCTGCACCAGCCAGTGTTTCATCTTCCTGTCATTACCCAAATTAAAAGGATTGTAATTCCCCGACAAATCGATGGTCCACTTCGGCGCCACACGAAACTCTGCACCAATGTTTAACGTGGTGGTTACATCATAAAGAATGTTTGTTTTTACAGCTATTTTTTGAGCAGATATAGATACAAATACAAACAAATAAAATATCCATAGAAGTGCTTTTTTCATAGTACCATTTCTTTTATTGTTGCGTTACTCACTTGTTTAAACCTTAACATATATCCTAAACTAAGAAGAAGAATAAAATAAATACGTATCAATTTATAGAAGAAAAGCTTTTATCCCCTAATAGGCAAAAACTCTTTCCATAATTACAATCTTTACATCTAACTTCATTTTGGAACAAAAGTATATAGAAATAAAATGTCATTGAACGTAAAAAATTCTCATTTTGTCAAAGATTTTTCTTATTTTGTCAGTAAGCATTTTATCCAAATAAGAAATTAAAAGATAACCTAATCAACAATCCTAGGACACTATGTATGCATGATTTGTATATGCCGTGATCATCAGTTCAATATCTTCCGGAAATTATTGGGGCTAATGCCATATTTGTTTTTAAACAACCGGTAGAAGGTAGAAATACGGGGAAGTGCACTTTCTTCGGCCACTCTATTAATAGGCCAGTCGGGATGTTCGCGGAACAAAGTGACTGAATATTCCAGACGAAGGTCATTGAGATAAGTACTCAGGTTGTTGGAGGTAAACTTTTTCAGTATGGCAGCAAAACGGTTGCGATCTACTCCCATCAGCTGAGCATAGTCGTCGCGTCCTAACTGGTAGTTCAAATACAGTTTCTGCTCTTTTACCTGCCAGTCGAAACTGAAAAACAATTTCTCATCGGTTTTAATCTCTTCCTCCCACCGCTCAAGCTCATTCTCCACCGAATGGATTTCCTTACGCTGGTCGTCCAGTTGTAGCACCAGTTCCGCCATTTTCCGGTTTTTTCGGCGAATCACGTGCAGTGTACGCCAAAGCAAGCCAAACAAGACCAGCAACACTAAAGTTATAGCCAGCAATACAGAAATGACATAACGCTGGACCTTCAACTCATAATCGGCCTTTTCCAAATGATATTGACGGGCCACTGCTTCCGTCACATCCGCTAACTGGAATATCTGGCTACGCTCACGGCTGGTAGCCATCTGACGGGAAATCTGATGCACTTGAAGTATCGTAAGATAGGCATGTACATAATCTCCTAAGGCACGGTACGCCTGGCTGCTCTGCTCCAGTGTACGAAGACGAATAAGATTCAATGAATCAGCCTCACTCACCAAGCCCAGATAAGCCTCGTTATGACGCAACACCTCCTCATAACGGCCTACCTTCAACAAATAATTGTTTATTTCAAGCAATCCTCTCTGGGTCTTGGAAAAATTGGTTACATAGAATCTGTTGAAATAAGACTCAGACAGCCCGCCTTTTTTCAGCTTATAAGCCAGATAAGCCATCTTACTGTAGAAGAAACCTTTCTGCCGGTCCAACTCATGGGTATCTTCGCTCAGACACTTCTCCCACGTGGCAAGCACTTCTTCCCGACGCTGACCGACTTCCCAAGCCTTCTACAGCTGATTATCCGTGATATAATAGGACATTAGGTAACCCATACTGTCGGAAAGCAAGAGATAATCGTCCTGTGTCCTGGCAGCCGAAAGCAACGCCACAGCCTCTGTGACGCATTCATAACTCTTAGACAGAATTCCCATTTTACGGTAAAGGTCCCCCTCCATTTGCAACATATTGGCCTGTAGACCCAAATTATGGCACTTCAAGGCATAGCTTTTCCCCGCGGCTATCACCTTGGCCGCCTCTTTCAGCTGAAAGGACATGATGGACGACTTGGCCCACAGCATATACGCATAAGGAAGCAATATCGAATCCCTCTGCATGCCATCTGTCTCAAACGCACGCCGGACATAATACACGGACATATAATATTGTGATTGCGACTGATAGGACAAAGCCCGTAAATAATCTATCTGATAAGAGAAATAAGTAGAATCAGTCTCCAGACTGTCCAGCGACGCCAGCGAACCCAGAGGGTCATACGCAATCCTCTCGCGCATATCATCAAAAGATACCGCTGCTCCATAAAGAAAAGAAAAGACCAATCCAAACCAAATACATACTATAAACCGCTTCATAATCCCCCAATTTTATACAAAGCTACTCCTAAAATACCAACTTTTTCTTTGCCTTGCAAAAAAACGGGCAAAAAAAATGGGAGAACGCTTTCTCCCAACCTTGTTAACCTTAAATCTAATACTATGAAAAAAATCACGTGACAAATGTAAGAATAACACTTATTCTATGCAAATATTCACCCGTTGATTTTCAGCTTTTTAAAAATCTTTAGCAATAGAAAAAACAATTCGCCCCGAAACAATATCTGCTCCGGGGCGAATCTTTGTTTATTCAGAAATAGTTGACAATTAGTCTTTCAGCTTGGCCTTGATAAAATCGCGGTTCAAACGGGCGATGTTGCTGATAGATACGCATTTCGGACATTCAGCTTCGCAGGCACGAGTATTCGTACAGTTACCGAAGCCCAGCTCGTCCATCTTGGCAATCATGGCCTTTGCACGGCGCAATGCTTCCGGCTTGCCCTGAGGCAGCAGGTTCAACTGGCTCACCTTGGCAGAAACGAACAACATAGCTGAACCGTTCTTACAAGCAGCTACACAAGCACCACAACCGATACAAGAAGCAGCATCCATTGCTTCGTCAGCTACCGGCTTCGGAATCAGGATAGCGTTGGCATCCTGAGGAGCACCTGTACGTACGCTGATGAAACCACCTGCCTGCATAATCTTGTCGTAAGCTGTACGGTCTACCATCAAGTCCTTGATAACCGGGAAACCGGCTGAACGCCACGGTTCTACAGTGATTACATCACCGTCTTTGAAACGACGCATGTAGATCTGGCAGGTAGTAGCACCTGTAGCAGGTCCGTGCGGATGTCCGTTGATGTACAAAGAACACATACCGCAGATACCTTCACGACAGTCGTGGTCGAACACTACCGGTTCTTTTCCGTCTTCAATCAACTGTTCGTTCAAGATATCCAGCATTTCCAGGAAGGAAGTATCACCCGGGATGTCCTTCATCTGGAATGTATCGAAATGACCTTTTTCCTTAGGTCCGTTCTGACGCCAAACTTTCAGCGTAAATGATATATTTTTATCCATTTTACTTAGATTCTTTAATTGTTTAACTTCACTGATTAGCTCTTGTAGTTACGAGTCTGTACCTTGATAGCTTCGTAAACCAGCGGTTCTTTGTACAATACCGGAGCCTTGTCGTCGCTTCCCTGGTATTCCCAGCAAGCTACATAGAAGAAGTTTTCGTCGTCGCGTTTTGCTTCACCTTCTTCTGTCTGATGTTCTTCACGGAAGTGACCACCACAAGATTCTTCGCGGTTCAATGCATCGTATGCGATAAGCTGACCCATTGTGATGAAGTCGTCCAAACGGAATGCCTTGTCAAGCTCGATGTTCATACCTTCTTTTGCTCCCGGAATAAACAGTTCTGTTTCGAATTCCTTACGGATGTCTTTCAGCTTAGCCAAACCGGTCTTCAAACCTTCTGCAGTACGTCCCATACCTACGTATTCCCACATTACGCGGCCCAGTTCCTTGTGAATTGAGTCTACAGACTTCTTACCCTTGATGTTCATCAGGTGGTCAATCTTAGCCTGTACAGCCTTTTCTGCTTCTGCAAATTCAGGCAGGTCAGTAGAGAAGCGAGGAACAGTAATCTGGTCTGACAAGTAATTCTGGATAGTGTAAGGCAATACGAAGTATCCGTCGGCCAGACCCTGCATCAATGCAGAAGCACCCAGACGGTTAGCTCCGTGGTCAGAGAAGTTACATTCACCGATAGCGAACAGACCCTTGATAGTAGTCTGGAGTTCGTAGTCTACCCAGATACCACCCATTGTGTAGTGGATAGCCGGATAAATCATCATCGGGTTGTAGTATTTCACACCGTTGATTTCGCGAGCCAGTTCGCCCGGATTTACGTCGGTGATTTCTTCGTACATATCGAACAAGTTACCGTAACGCTGGCGAACTACATCCAAGCCCAAACGTTCGATACTTTCAGAGAAGTCAAGGAATACGGCCAGACCAGTGTTGTTTACACCGAAACCGTGGTCGCAGCGTTCTTTAGCAGCACGTGAAGCCACGTCACGCGGAACCAGGTTACCGAATGCCGGATAACGGCGTTCCAGATAGTAGTCACGGTCTTCTTCAGGAATATCACTACCTTTCTTTGTTCCAGCCTGCAATGCTTTGGCATCTTCCAGTTTCTTCGGAACCCAGATACGACCGTCGTTACGCAGAGATTCTGACATCAAAGTCAGCTTAGACTGCTTGTCACCGTGTACCGGAATACAAGTCGGGTGAATCTGTACGTAAGCCGGGTTAGCGAACATAGCTCCCTTACGGTAGCAAGACATGGCAGCTGTTACGTTACATGCCATGGCGTTAGTTGACAGGAAGTAAGTGTTTCCGTAACCACCGGTTGCGATAACTACTGCGTGAGCAGCGAAGCGTTCCAACTTACCGGTTACCAGGTTCTTAGCGATGACACCACGTGCACGACCGTCAACCAATACTACGTCGAGCATTTCGTAACGAGTGTACAGTTTTACAGTACCGGCACCTACCTGACGGCTCAATGCAGAGTAAGCACCCAGCAACAGCTGCTGACCTGTCTGACCTTTAGCGTAGAATGTACGAGATACCTGCGCACCACCGAATGAACGGTTAGCCAGTGTACCACCGTATTCACGAGCGAAAGGAACACCCTGTGCCACGCACTGGTCGATGATGTTGTTTGATACTTCAGCCAGACGGTATACGTTAGCTTCACGAGCACGGTAGTCACCACCTTTCACTGTATCGTAGAACAGACGATAAACAGAGTCACCGTCGTTCTGGTAGTTCTTGGCAGCGTTGATACCACCCTGTGCAGCGATAGAGTGTGCACGGCGAGGAGAGTCCTGGATACAGAAGTTGAACACACGGAATCCCATTTCACCCAGAGAAGCAGCTGCAGAAGCACCTGCCAAACCTGTACCTACCACGATGATGTCCAGACGACGTTTGTTAGCCGGGTTCACCAGTTTCTGGTGAGCTTTATAATTGGTCCATTTCTCAGCTATCGGGCCTTCAGGAATCTTAGAATCAAGTATCTTAGTCATAATGTTTTTTCAATTTAATCAGTTACACTTAAATTAGCAAGCACCGCAACCCATCATGTTTTTCAGGAAGAACACAACGGCTACCAGCATGAAGCCAAGTACGATGATGGTAGAATAGATGTTAGAGATGCATTTCCAACGGTTAATCCAGATGGTGTTGTTCCAACCCAAAGTCTGCATAGAGCTCCAGAATCCGTGAGTCAGGTGGAACCACAAGGCAATCAGCCAGATGATATACAACACGAAGAACACCGGATTAGAGAATGTCTGCATGATGTAGCCGTAACCGTCGGCTGCATGAAGACCACCCATCATCGGGTTGCCGATGATTTCAGCGAACTGCATTTTGTACCAGAAGTTTACGAAGTGAAGAGCCAGACCCAGGATTACGATGATACCCAGTACCAGCATGTTCTGAGATGCCCATTCCACGTTTTTCGGTTTTGCTGTCACTGCATAGCGTTCGTGACCGCGAGCTGCACGGTTCTGCATCGTCAGCCAGAAAGCGTAGATGATGTGAATTACAAACAGGGCAGCCAGTCCGACAGTAGCTACCAGCGCATACCAGTTGGCACCGAGGAACTCACAAACCATGTTGTACGCCTCGCCCGAGAACAATGCAACAAGGTTCATCGCCATGTGAAATGTCAGAAACAGGACAAGGGCGATACCAGTAACACTCATCACCACTTTCCTTCCAATAGATGAATTACTTAACCACATAAATGATTGAATTTAAATTATTTAATTGTTAGAACTATAAATTCGCACTCGAAGGTCCAAATTATGATGCAAAATTAGAAGATTTATTGAGATAACGCAACAGATTATGGAAAAAATTCTGTAATCGGAGGTTGTGAGCCCCACGCAAAAAAAACGCAAGTGCGTTTGAACCAAAACGTCGAAGAGTTTCAATTCAAACGCACTTGCGTTTCAGGGAAAACGTACTTGTGTTTTTCGTCAAACGCAAGTACGTTTTCCGGAGCTTATCTTTTAGGGAAATTCATGCCGGGCTTGCGCAACAGTTCGATGGCCTTTTTCATGCTGTCGTTCAGCGTGTTAATCACCTGGAAGTATTCGTTCATGTCCCAGATGTCGCGGGCCAGCAGGGCTTTCAGCTGTGTCTTGATCAGCGGAAGTGCCGTGCGGAACTGGGTCTCGTTGTAGGTGATTCCCATGGAGGTGCCTTGTGCCACCAGCTCGTCGAGCATGGCCTGGCTCACCTCAAACTCGCGGTTGAAGCGGTCGAACGTCTTGTACTGCTGGAGCCATTCTTTCCGGTGGCGGTCAATCAGCTTGATGTTCAGCTGCACCATGGCGCCTTTGTCGCGCAATGACAGGTAATAATCGGTGTACATCGTGGTGTCGATGGGCACGAAATAGTCGGGCATGATGCCTCCGCCGCCGTACACGGTGCGTCCCAGTTTCAGGGTTTTGGCCTTGAGTGAATCGGGGAAGTGAATACTGTCGGCACTCATCATCTCGCCCCGGTTGTAGCGGTCTATCAGGTCTTTATTGTATTGCTCGATGCTTTCGTAAGGTTTCTGGATACAACGGCCTGAAGGAGTGTAGTAACGGGCTACCGTCAGGCGAATCATGGAACCATCGGGCAAATCGATGGGACGCTGCACAAGTCCTTTTCCGAAGGTGCGGCGGCCTACTACGATACCTCTGTCCCAATCCTGAATGGCTCCGGTCACGATTTCACTGGCGGAAGCCGAAAATTCGTCGACGAGCACCACCAGACGGCCTTTCTGGAAATCACCGTCGCCCTTGGCTTCAAACTCTGAACGCGGGTTGCGGCGTCCTTCGGTATAGACAATGAGTTCTTTCTTGCCCAGAATCTGGTCGCACAGGCTAATGGCGGCATTCAGGTAACCGCCTCCGTTGCCTTGCAAATCGAGAATCAGGTCTTTCATACCTTGTTTCTGCAATTTATGGAGGGCATCGGTAAATTCTTTTCCGGTGGTAGCGGCAAAGCGGCTCACACGGATGTAACCGATTTTTCCTTCCACCATGTACGAAGCATCCAGACTGTATACAGGAATCTTGTCGCGCTTGATGGTGAAAGGCAACAGCTCCTTCACACCGGCACGTAGCACCTTGACCGTTACTGTAGAGCCTTTCGGTCCGCGCAGACGGCGCATCACTTCTTCCGTATTCATCTTCACGCCGGCAATGACCGTGTCGTTCACTTCAATGATGCGGTCGCCGGCCAGGATGCCGACCTTCTCGGAGGGACCTCCCGACACGGGCTGAATGACGAACAGGGTGTCAGTAGCCATATTGAACTGGATACCGATGCCGTCAAAGTTTCCCTGAAGGGGTTCGTTGAGCCGCTTCACTTCTTCCGGATCGGAATAGGTGGAATGCGGATCAAGCTCTTCCAGCATGCTGACAATGGCGGTTTCCACCAGCTTGTCTTCGTCTACCTTGTCTACATACAGATTGGAAATGGCGAACTCGGCCAGCTGCAGTTTGCGCGAAGGCGAATCGAGCAGCTTGTTCTGGGCAGGAAGTGCCGTCCATGCCGACCACCCTGCCAATAAAGCAAATACGTATTTTCTGATTTTCATGTGCATTCTTTCATTTTATTCCACTTCCATGCCTTCGGGCAGAAAGTCGGATACATCTTTTCCATACTGCAAAAGCTCACGCACGATGGTGGAACTGATGGAGGTCAGTTCGGGCTCGGTAAAGAGCAGGATGGTTTCTACGCCGGCCAGCTTGCGGTTTATGTCGGCAATGGTTTCTTCGTACTCAAAGTCGTGCACGGTACGAATGCCGCGGATAATGAATCCGGCCTCGCGCTCGCGGGCAAAATCAACGGTAAGATTGTCATAGGCCTCTACCTTGATGCGTGGCTCGTCGGCATAAAGCTTGCGAATCATCTCTACACGCTTTTCGGTGGGGAACCAGGTTTTCTTTTTGTCGTTTATCCCGATACCGATAATAATTTCATCCATAAAGGTCAGGGCACGCTTCACCACGGAGTAGTGCCCGATAGTAAACGGGTCGAAGGTGCCCGGAAATATCGCTCTTTTCATCACTGATGACTGGCAGTTTTTAATTATTAATTCTTCATTCTTCATTCTTAATCAAGTCTTCTTCTACCACCAGGTTGTCGATGATGAAGTTCTGGCGTTCCATGGTGTTCTTTCCCATGTAGAATTCCAGCAGTTCCTTCACGGCGTCGGTCTTGCGAAGGGTGACTTGCTCCAGGCGCATGTCCTTGCCGATGAAATGGCGGAACTCATCGGGAGAGATTTCTCCCAGTCCTTTGAATCGGGTGATTTCCGGATTGGGACTCAGTTTCTCGATAGCGGCCACCCGTTCTTCGTCCGAATAGCAGTAGATGGTTTCGTACACGCCTTTCTTGCGGTTTCGCACGCGGAACAGAGGTGTCTGCAAAATATATACATGACCTTTCTTAATCAGGTCGGGGAAGAACTGGAGGAAGAAAGTAATCATCAGCAGGCGGATGTGCATACCATCCACATCGGCATCGGTAGCCACGATTACCTTATTATATCGGAGTCCGTCAAGCCCGTCTTCAATGTTCAAGGCGGCCTGCAGGAGGTTGAACTCTTCGTTCTCGTAGACTACCTTCTTGGTGAGTCCGAAGGAATTCAGCGGCTTACCGCGCAAACTGAACACGGCCTGCGTATTGACATCGCGGCTTTTCGTAATGGAACCGCTGGCAGAGTCTCCCTCGGTGATGAAGATGGAACTTTCCAGACGGGGATCGTCTTCTTCTTTCTTTCCGCCTTTCTGGTCGTTCAGGTGGATGCGGCAGTCGCGCAACTTACGGTTGTGCAAGTTGGCTTTCTTGGCACGTTCGCGGGCTATCTTCGTGACACCGGCAATGGCCTTACGTTCTTTCTCGGATTCCTGAATCTTCTGCAGCAACACTTCGGCCACATCGGGATGCTTGTGAAGATAGTTGTCTACCTGCTCTTTCACGAAATCGCCCACAAACTTGTTGACGCTGATACCGGAAAACGGATAGGGATTGCCTTCGGAATCTTTCTCAGGAGCCATGGTGAGTGAACCCAACTTGATTTTGGTCTGACTTTCGAAAGTCGGCTCAATCACGTTGATGGCAATGGCAGCCACCAGCCCGTTACGGATGTCCTGGAATTCGAGATTCTTTCCGTAGAATTCCTTGATGGCACGGGCAATGTGTTCCTTGAACGCACTCTGGTGGGTACCTCCCTGCGTGGTGTGCTGACCGTTGACAAAGGAATAGTATTCCTCGCCATACTGCGCGCTGTGGGTAAAGGCTATCTCAATGTCTTCGCCCGTCAGATGCACGATGGGATACAGCCCCGGTGCAGTCATGTTATCGTTCAGCAGGTCTTCCAGTCCGTTGCGGCTTACAATGCGATGGCCGTTATAATAGATGGAAAGGCCCGTATTTAAATAGGTATAGTTGCGGAGCATAGTCTCAATGAACTCCGGACGGAAGTGGTAGTTCAGGAACAGGGTATCGTCGGGTTCAAAGAAGATATAGGTTCCGTTTTCTTCGTCCGTAGCACAGGTTTCGTCGCTGACCAGTTCACCGCGTTCGAACACGGCCTTGCGCATCTGTCCGTCGCGGGCACTCCAGGCAATGAAACGGCGGCTCAATGCATTGACCGCCTTGGCTCCCACTCCGTTCAGCCCGACACTTTTCTTGAAGGCCTTGGTGTCGTACTTACCCCCGGTATTCAGCATGGAAACGGCATCGACCAGACTTCCCAAGGGAATGCCTCGTCCGTAGTCACGCACGGATACACGCAGGTTGTCTTCCATCTGGATGTCAATGCGTTTTCCGGCTCCCATCTTGAACTCGTCGATACTGTTGTCGACGACTTCCTTCAACAGCACATAAATTCCGTCTTCCACCTGCGAACCGTCGCCCAAACGACCGATGTACATACCGGGACGGGTACGCACATGCTCCATGTCGCTCAGGTGGCGAATGTTCTCTTCTGTATAGGCAGCAGAGGAAACGGTTTGTTCATTGAGTTCTTCCATATCTATTCTCCCCTCTGTTTTTTTAAATCATTTTCTTATAAGCACGGCGACGTTTGTGCTGCACGGATTCGAACGCGCTCCACTGTGCCTGTACTTTCTTGTTGAGCTCAAGCTCCGGATTACTTTCTCCATATTCAAATCCCATCTGCTGGAAAATGGGCACGAGGTCATAGAACAGGAGGGCATTGACTCCCTTGCTCTGGTATTCGGGCTTCACTCCTACCAACAGCAAATCGAGCACGCGCGGACGCTTGATGAAGAGGGCTTTCAGCAAGTGGAACCAACCGAAAGGCAACATCTTTCCCTTGGCTTTCTGCAAGGCTTTCGACAAAGAAGGCATGGCAATTCCAACTGCCACCAGATTGCCTTCCGCATCTTCTACCAGCGACACCATGCGCAGGTCGATGAGCGGCAGATACATCTTTATATACTGGTCAATCTGTCCCTGTGTCATTTTTGAATACCCGTAAAGGGGAGCGTAGGCTTCGTTAATCAAATCGAAGATTTTCTGCCCGTAGTTCTGCTTCTTGATTTCGCTCCGCTTGAGCTTCTTGATTTTCAGGTTGTATTTCTGAAGAATGATTTCGGAGATGCGCACAAACTTTTCCGGAAGCTGGTGAGGCACGCTCAGTTTGTATTCCACCCAGTCGGCTTCTTTCTCAAAGCCCAGCTGCTCCATGTGTTCCGGATAATAAGAATAGTTGTAGATGGTGGCCATGGTGCTCAGCTGGTCGAATCCTTCTACCAGCATTCCTTCGGCATCCATATCTGTAAATCCCAGCGGACCGACAATGGCTTCCATACCTTTTTCTTTTCCCCATTGTTCTACGGCTTTCAGCAAGGCTGAAGACACTTCTTCTTCATCGATGAAGTCCAGCCAGCCGAAGCGGACTTCTTTCTTGTTCCAGGTGTCATTGGCACGGTGGTTGATGATACCAGCCACACGCCCCACTATCTCCTCGCCCTTGTAGGCCAAGAAATACTCTGCCTCACAAAATTCAAATGCCGGATTCTTCTTGGGATTGAAGGTATTCAGCATGTCATCGTACAAATCGGGAACGGAATAGGGATTATTTTTATAAAGTTCGTAATTAAAACGGATGAACTTCTTCAGTTCTTTTTTCGTAGTGACTTTTTTAATCGTGATAGTCATTGTGGTATAATTTTCTTTCGTTCGCTTTGAGTTTAGAAAAATTAAGGCTGTAAAGATAGTGTTTTTTCTCCTAAAAAGCGGGCTATTCACTGATTTTCACACTTTAAGGAATTTTTACGGAGGAGGTGAAGACAGACGGGAAATTAAGGATTTGACATGATTTTAAGCTATCTTTTCATTCTGCGTCCAGAATAAAAAATCCGACAAATCAGTAAGTTACTGTTTTACAGAAAAATAGAACACTTTTCCTTTCTGAGAATTGAAAAATCAGCTTTTTCCCAGCAGATGGTCGGGATTTTTCAATTCTCACAGCGGTTAGTTCCACCATTCGTCGGGTAAGGAAAGTATCATGGCCACCACCTCGGCATAATTCTTCTGTCCGGAAGGAATCTGGTTCCCTTTCAGGTAATACTCATACATCAGTTCCTGTACACGTCCCACCACCGGATTATAGCGTGCCTGCCAGTAAGCCTGCTTTTCGCGAAGGGTCTGCAAAATATCCGGACGGATGGAAGAAAGCAGTTGCCGGTAGTCTGCTTCCTCCAACAATGCGGCAGCGTTGGAAAGCACATAAGGCAACAGACCGAAATAGCCGGAGTAGCGGACGGCAGGCGAAACGGAACGGATGCAAATCTGATAGGCCCAGAAGTTGGCTTCGGCTTCACTGCTTACTCCCAGCAGATGGGAATACTCATGGGCATAGGTGAACGGCCATTGCAAGGAAGGCAGCTCACGGTTGAGCTGTGACTCGGCAAAGAAAGGGCCCATGTAGCCCAACACGCCGACACCGGAATAGAGTGTGTTGAACATGACCCGCTTGGGATGCTGGTAAGCTTTCGGTGAAGAGAGGCCAAAGCGGGAAGGCACTTGGGCAAAGAGTTGCTTGGCTTCTTTTTCGATAACTTCGTGCGAAGGAAAAGGCGACTGCGTGTAGGCTTGATTCAGGCGACGGGTATAGTCGGCCAGGAAGTGATGGAAGGTAGAATCCTGGTAGGCCACATATTTTAACGAGGAACGCGTAAAGAAGTCTTTCCGAAAATAATTAATTCCCCAGCCCACATAGAACCAGAGGTACACTCCTACCAGCAGTTCGGCTTCTGCCCGCAAGGTCCATTTCCAGCCTTTCTTTTTCTTCCAGCTCCACAACGGAATCCCGACAAGCAAAACACACGCCCCTACAAAGAACCATTCTTCCATGGAGAAAGGAATCCAGGAAACCAGGGCCGACAACAATGCGGACAAACTGGGATAAACCTGACAGGCGTACAACTCGCCCATATCCGGGAAAAAACGGCAAAGGAGGACGAGGCACAATCCTAGTCCCTCTGCAGTCCAACGTACGTAACGCAAGGGAAAACTTTTCATACACACAAAGTTATATGTTTTCAGACAAGGTGGAGGAAGTGACAAAGAAATTATATATTTTTGTAACACAGATTAATCATGAATTATACTTAGATAGAAATGGCTTTAAACTACATCTGGATTGCATTTTTCCTTCTGGCCTTTGTGGTGGCACTGGTCAAGCTCGTATTTTTAGGCGACACGGCCGTATTTCCGGAGATTATCAATTCTACTTTTGCTTCTTCTAAAACGGCGTTCGAAATTTCATTGGGACTGACGGGGGTACTGTCGCTCTGGCTGGGCATCATGAAGATTGGAGAAAAAGGAGGCGTTATACAGCTTTTCGCCCGCCTGCTGAGTCCGCTGTTTTCGAAACTGTTTCCGGAAATCCCCAAAGGGCATCCGGTGACGGGAAGTATTTTCATGAACCTGGCGGCGAATATGCTGGGACTGGACAATGCCGCCACACCGCTCGGCCTGAAAGCCATGGAGGGACTACAGGAACTGAACCCGCGCAAGGACACGGCCAGCAACCCGATGATCATGTTTCTGGTGCTGAATACGTCGGGACTGACACTGATTCCCATCAGCATCATGGTATACCGGGCACAGATGGGAGCCGCACAACCCACGGACGTGTTTGTTCCGATTCTGCTGGCGACTTTCTTTTCGACGATGGCCGGCATCATTGCGGTCAGCCTGTACCAGCGCATCAACCTGCTGAACCGGACCATCCTGTTGTTTCTCGGTGGAGCCAGCCTGCTCATTGCGGGCATCATCTGGCTTTTCCTTCAGCTTAGCCGGGAACAGATTGACCTCTACTCTACGACCTTTGCCAATGTGTTCCTCTTTCTCGTCATCATCGGCTTTATCGTGTCGGGCATGCGGAAAAGAATCAATGTATATGACGCGTTCGTAGAAGGAGCCAAAGAGGGATTTTCTACTGCCGTGCGCATCATTCCTTACCTGGTGGCGATTCTGGTTTCCATCGGCGTGTTCCGTGCTTCGGGAGCCATGGATTTTCTGATTCAGGGCATCGCCGGGGTGGTTCGGAGTTGCGGAATAGACGACCAGTTTGTCGGTGCACTGCCCACGGCACTGATGAAGCCGTTGAGCGGCAGCGGGGCCCGCGGCCTGATGGTGGATGCCATGAGCACCTACGGAGCTGATTCGTTTGTCGGTCGTCTGGCCTGCATCTTCCAGGGGTCGACAGATACCACATTCTATATTCTGGCGGTGTATTTCGGAAGCGTCAGCGTAACCCGCACAAGGCATGCATTAAGTTGCGGACTGATTGCCGACTTCACCGGAATACTGGCTGCCATTTTCATCGGATATTTATTTTTCAATTGACATAAGCTATGATTAGTTATCAGACAGAAGGCGTGGAAATGCCCGCCATCAAGAAGCGCGAAACGACCGCATGGATCAAAGCCGTGGCCGAAACTTACGGCAAGAAGGTAGGTGAAATCGCGTACATCTTTTGCTCGGACGAGAAGATTCTGGAAGTAAACCGCCAGTATCTGCAGCATGATTATTACACGGACATCATTACATTCGACTACTGCGAAGGCAAGAAACTGTCGGGCGATTTGTTCATCAGCCTGGACACGGTACGCACCAACGCCGAACAGTTTGATGCAGCGTATGAGACGGAACTCTACCGCGTAATCATACACGGCATACTGCATCTTTGCGGCATCAATGACAAAGGGCCGGGAGAACGCGAAATCATGGAAGCCGCAGAAAACAAAGCACTGGAAATGCGGAAAGATTTCATGTAATTCGTATTTTTGCAAAGGATTAAAAACATAAAAGCTAATGGATTTCAAGTATGATGTAATCGTAATCGGAGCCGGTCATGCCGGATGTGAAGCGGCGGCTGCGGCTGCCAATCTGGGCTCAAAGACCTGCCTGATTACAATGGACATGAACAAAATCGGGCAGATGAGCTGTAACCCGGCCGTAGGAGGTATTGCCAAGGGACAAATCGTCAGAGAGATTGACGCCCTGGGAGGATACATGGGACTGGTGACAGACAAGACCGCCATCCAGTTCCGTATGCTGAACCGTTCCAAAGGACCGGCCATGTGGAGTCCGCGCGCCCAGTGCGACCGAGGAAAATTTATCTGGGCCTGGAGAGAAATTCTGGAGAACCTGCCCAACCTGCATATCTGGCAAGATACGGTGGAAGAGTTGTTGGTGGAGAACGGCGAAGTGACCGGCGTGGTGACTTGCTGGGGAGTGACGTTTCATGCCAAATGTGTGGTGCTGACTGCCGGTACTTTCCTGAACGGTCTGATGCACATCGGACACAAGATGCTGGCAGGAGGACGCTGCGCGGAACCGGCATCGTATCACCTGACTGAATCCATCACCCGCCACGGCATTACGGCCGGACGCATGAAGACGGGTACTCCGGTGCGCATCGACGGAAAGAGCGTACACTTTGACCTGATGGACACGCAGGACGGCGAGAATGATTTCCACCGTTTCTCGTTTATCAGCGAACCGCGCCACCTGAAACAGCTGCAATGCTGGACCTGCTTTACCAACGAAGAGGTGCACGACACGCTCCGGAAAGGACTGGCCGACTCTCCCCTTTTCAACGGACAAATCCAGAGCATCGGACCGCGTTACTGTCCGAGTATCGAAACCAAAATCGTGACCTTCCCCGATAAGCCGCAACACCAGTTGTTCCTGGAACCGGAAGGTGAAACCACACAGGAACTTTACCTGAACGGCTTCTCTTCTTCACTCCCGATGGACATCCAGCTGGAGGCTCTGAAGAAGATTCCTTGCTTCAAAGACCTGGTGGTGTACCGTCCGGGATATGCCATCGAATACGACTACTTCGATCCGACACAGCTGAAGCATACGCTGGAATCGAAGGTGGTGAAAAACCTGTTCTTTGCCGGACAGGTGAACGGCACAACCGGATACGAAGAAGCCGGCGGACAGGGTATCATTGCAGGTATCAACGCGCACCTGAACTGCCACGGCGGCGAGCCGTTTGTGCTGGGACGTGACGAAGCTTACATCGGCGTACTGATTGACGACCTCGTGACCAAAGGTGTGGATGAGCCTTACCGTATGTTTACTTCAAGAGCGGAATACCGTATCCTGCTTCGTCAGGATGACGCCGACATGCGACTGACCGAACGAGCTTATCAGTTGGGACTGGTGAAGGCCGACCGCTACGAAATCCTGCAAAAGAAACGGGCCGAAATAGACCGCATCGTAAACTTCGTAAGCACCTTCTCCGTGAAGGCCGACAAGATAAACGACGCCCTCGAAAAGTTAGGAACAGCTCCGCTTACTCATGGGTGCAAGCTGGTTGATTTAATCAGCCGCCCGCAGATTACGATTGAAAATATCGCTCCTTATATCCCCGCCTTCCAGGCTGCACTCGACAAAATCGAGGATCGAAAAGAAGAGGTGATTGAGGCCGCCGAAATCCGCATCAAGTACAAAGGCTACATCGACCGGGAGCGTACGATTGCCGACAAGATACACCGGCTGGAGTCCATCCGAATCAAGGGCAAGTTTGACTACGCCAACCTGCAATCCCTGTCGACCGAAGCCCGCCAGAAGCTGGTGAAGATAGACCCGGAAACCCTGGCACAGGCCAGCCGCATTCCCGGCGTATCACCGAGCGACATCAACGTGCTGCTAGTGCTTCTGGGACGATAAAGCAGGCATGTTTCACGTGAAACAATTTGTTTAAGGAATACACATAAAATACTGGATATGAATAAAGAAACATTAAAGAAAAACCTTCGAGAAATACCCGATTTCCCCAAGCCAGGAATTCTGTTCTACGACGTCACTACCCTGTTCAAAAATGCGGAATGCTTGCAGGGCATGATAGACGAACTGTATGAACTATACAAGGACAAAGGGATTACCAAAGTGGTAGGTATCGAGTCCAGAGGATTCATTTTGGGAGGTGCCCTGGCGGCCCGCTTAGGAGCCGGATTCATCATGGCCCGCAAGCCCGGAAAGTTGCCAGCTGAAGTCATTGAAGAAACTTACGCCAAAGAGTATGGTACCGACACCATACAGCTTCACAAGGATGCCATCAGCAAAGACGACGTGGTATTGTTGCACGACGACTTACTGGCTACAGGCGGAACGATGGCAGCAGCTTACCGACTGGTAAAACGCTGCGGCGTAGAGAAAGCATACGTTAACTTCGTCATCGAGCTGAAAGGGTTGAACGGAAGAAACGCCTTCGAAAAGGATGTAGAAGTTACTACCCTTTTAGAACTATAACACGAGAAGAATCCCATACAGAAAGGGGTAATTATATGCAGCCTTCTTTGCAGGAAACCTCTCCTCAAAGAAGGCTGTATTCACCCTGACAAGAACCCAACGACATGGAAGAAACAGAAAAGACAAGCAACACCAGCGAATACCTGAAAGGAATCGTATTGAACCTTCCGGAAGGTCCGGGCATCTACCAATACCTGAACAAGGAAGGGGTCATCATCTATGTGGGAAAAGCCAAGAATCTGAAGCGCCGTGTCTATTCTTATTTTTCCAAGGATCACCAGTCGGCCAAGACGCGCATGCTGGTTTCCAAGATTGCCGACATCCGCTACATCGTAGTGAACTCGGAAGAAGATGCCCTGCTGCTGGAGAATAACCTGATAAAAAAATACAAGCCGAGATACAACGTGCTGCTGAAGGACGACAAGACCTACCCTTCCATCTGCATCAGCAACGAGTATTTCCCGCGCATCTACAAGACGCGGAAGATTATTCGCGACGGTTCGAATTACTTCGGCCCGTACAGCCACGTGCCTTCCATGATGGCCTTGCTGGAGCTGATTAAAAAGCTGTATCCGCTCCGTACCTGCCACCTGGCACTGACGCCCGAAAACATTGCGCAGGGGAAGTTCAAGGTCTGCCTGGAATACCACATCAAGAATTGCAAAGGGCCCTGCATCGGGAAGCAGTCGCACGAAGAATACATGCAGCAGATAGCGCAGGCAAGGGAGCTGCTGAAAGGCAATACCCAGAAGGTAAGCAATGCGCTGATGGAAGAAATGAAACGCCTGGCAGAAGAGATGAAGTTTGAGGAAGCACAAAAACTCAAGGAGCAATACATGCTCATTGAAAGCTATCGCGCCAAGAGTGAAGTGGTGAGTTCGGTGCTTCATCACATCGATGTGTTCTCCATAGAAACGGACGAAAATACGGCGTACATCAACTACCTGCACATTACCAACGGATGCATCAACCAGGCTTTCACCTTCGAATACAAAGTACGTATGAACGAGAGCAAGGAGGAGCTGCTGCAGTTGGGTATCGTGGAAATGCGCGAACGCTATAAAAGCACATCGAAGGAAATCATCGTGCCTTTTGAACTGGACATGGAAATGAACGGCGTAACGTTCACGATTCCTAAAAAGGGCGAGAAAAAGCACTTGCTCGACCTTTCGCTGATGAACGTGAAGCAATATAAAGTGGACCGCCTGAAGCAGGCCGAAAAACTGAATCCGGAGCAACGGAGCGTGCGGCTGATGAAAGAAATCCAGGCACAGCTACAACTGGAGAAAATGCCGAACCACATTGAGTGTTTTGATAACTCCAATATTCAGGGCTCGGATGCAGTGGCTGCCTGCGTGGTGTTCAAGAAAGCCAAACCCAGCAAAAAAGACTACCGGAAATACCTTATCAAAACGGTGGTGGGACCGGACGATTATGCCTCCATGCAGGAGGTGGTACGCCGCCGCTACAGCCGCATTCTGGAAGAGCAAGGCGAACTGCCCGACCTGATTCTGACAGATGGTGGAAAAGGACAGATGGAAGTGGTAAGGCAGGTGATAGAAGACGAGCTGCACCTGCAGATTCCCATTGTGGGACTTGCCAAGAACAACCGCCACCGCACGTCGGAAGTGCTGTTTGGTTTTCCGCCGCAGACGCTCGGCATCAAGCAGGGCACTCCCCTTTTCCATCTGCTGGAAAATATCCAGGATGAGGTGCACCGCTTTGCCATCACCTTCCATCGGGAAAAAAGAAGCAAAAGCCAGATTGCCTCTGCCCTCGACCATATCAAAGGCATCGGCGACAAGCGGAAAACGGCCCTGCTGAAAAAGTTCAAGAGTGTGGCCCGCATCCGGCAAGCCAGCCTGGAAGAGATTGCCGAAGTAATTGGAGAAAGTGCAGCGAAAAGCGTGAAGGAATCACTATCTGAATCCAAATAAATTGCTATTTTTGTAGAAACAAGACGAATCACATGAGAGTAGTTATACAGCGCGTGACACACGCATCCGTGACCATTGACGGAATTTGTAAATCGGCCATCAAAGAAGGCTTCATGATTCTGCTCGGCATTGAAGCTGCCGACACGCAGGAAGATGCAGACTGGCTCTGCAAGAAGATTGTCAACCTTCGTGTGTTTGACGATGAGAATGGAGTAATGAACAAGTCCATTCTGGATGTGCAGGGAGAAATCCTTGTAGTAAGCCAGTTCACACTGATGGCTTCGACCAAGAAGGGAAACCGCCCCTCTTACATCCGGGCTGCCGGACATGAAATTGCCGTTCCTCTGTACGAATACTTCTGCAATGAATTGAGCATTGCCCTGGGAAAACAAGTGGGAACCGGTGAGTTTGGAGCCGACATGAAGGTAGAATTATTGAACAACGGACCGGTGACCATCTGCATGGACACCAAAAACAAGGAATAACCATGACACTGGAAGAAGCACAGAAGACCGTAGACGAATGGATAAAGACGTACGGAGTAAGGTACTTCAGTGAGCTGACCAATATGGCTGTGCTCACGGAAGAAGTGGGCGAACTGGCACGCATCATGGCACGCACCTACGGCGACCAGTCGTTCAAGGCAGGCGAAAAAACGGACTTGGGCGACGAAATGGCCGACGTGCTCTGGGTGTTGCTCTGTCTGGCCAACCAGACGGGAGTGGACCTGACGGAAGCGTTCAGAAAGAACCTGGAGAAGAAAACAAGTCGAGACAAGGAAAGACATAAAAACAACCCTAAACTATAAAGTATATGAATCCTAATCACGAACATGCGTGCGGATGCGAACACACGCACGAAGAAGAGAACCAGTACAACAAGTACGAAGATGCGTTGAGCAAATATCAAACGAATCTGAAGGACGATGAAATTGCGGAGAAGACAGCCCGTCTCATCGAAAAGCATCTGGAAGAAAACAATACGAAGGAAGTAAAGAAGTTCCTTTTCAACTGTATTGACTTGACTACACTGAAGTGTACAGACAGCGACACCAGCGTGATGAAGTTCACGGAGAAGGTCAATGAGTTTGTCGACCGCTACCCTGACCTGAAGAACGTGGCTGCGATTTGTGTATATCCCAACATGGCTGAAATCGTCAACGATACACTGGAAGCAGACGACGTGAAAATTGCCTGCGTATCGGGAGGTTTCCCCTCTTCACAAACTTTCATTGAGGTGAAAGTGGCCGAAACTGCCATGGCCATCCATAGTGGCGCAGACGAAATAGATATCGTGATTTCTGTGGGCAAATTCCTGAGCGGTGACTACGAAGGCATGTGCGACGAAATCGAAGAGCTGAAAGAAGTATGCGGCGACAAGCACTTAAAAGTGATCCTGGAAACCGGTGCATTGGGAAGTGCTTCGAACATCAAGAAAGCTTCTATCCTTTCTATGTATTCAGGAGCTGACTTTATCAAGACTTCTACCGGAAAGGAAAGTCCGGCTGCTACACCGGAAGCTGCTTACGTGATGTGTCAGGCCATCAAGGAATACTTCCTGGAAACAGGCCGGAAAGTCGGATTTAAGCCCGCTGGAGGCATTAACTCCGTGCACGACGCACTGGTGTACTACACCATCGTAAAAGAGCTGTTAGGAGAAGAATGGCTGACCAACGAGCTGTTCCGTCTGGGTACAAGCCGCATGGCCAACCTATTGCTTTCTGACATTGTGGGAAGTGAAACCAAGTTCTTCTAAAAAGACTTCGCATAAGGACAAAAAAATCCCCTTTCTTCAATGAAGAGAGGGGATTTTTTTGAATCATTTATTTCGTTCAATCACATAATCGATGTAGGCAGTCAGAGCTTCTTTCAAACTGGAATCGGCCGAAGCAGGAACCAATGCCAATGCCTTATCGCGGAACTCGTACATCATGCGGGTGGCGTATTCAATTCCTCCCCTTTCTTTCACGGTTTCTACAAAGGTCGCTATTTCTTCTTTTGAAGCTTCCAAGGAACGTATCTTCAAAGCAGTCTGCTTCAAACTGTCATCTCCTGTCTGATTCAACACGTACAAGGCAGGAAGCGTAAGTTTTCCTTCGAGCATATCGTTTCCTGTAGGCTTACCGAGTTCCGGACTCTCGAAATAATCAAAGATATCATCCTTTATCTGGAAAGCGATACCAATCATTTCGCCCAACAATCCGGCTTTCATCACCTCTTCCTGCACGGCTCCTACCGATACGGCTCCACTCTGCGAACTGGCTTTAAACAGGGCGGCTGTCTTCTTCCGGATGACATCGAAATATGCCTCCTCTGAGAAATCTTCCTTACCAATATTGCCTAACTGCAGAATCTCACCTTCCGACAATTCCTGCCCTAAAGTAGCCACCAGTTCTACCAGTTCTACCTTACCGGTCAGTGCGGCATGCTTCAGACTTGTGGCCAGCATGTAATCGCCCACCAGTACGGAAACTTTGTTATTATAGATTGCGTTTACAGAAGACTGCCCCCGACGCTTGTCGCTCTCGTCTACCACATCATCGTGTACCAGACTGGCGGTATGAAGCAATTCCAGCGACAGTGCCGCATGAAAGGTTGATTCATTCAATGTACCGAACAGTTTAGCCGTCAGCATCACCAGAATAGGACGCATCATCTTTCCGCTCCGTTTCTTGATGTAAGCCAACACCTCTCCCAAGAGAGGGTCTGTGCTCGTCAAAGAGTCCTCAAAAAGCCCTCTGAATTCCTCTAATTCTTTTTCTACAGGCTGCTTTATTAAATCAATTTTGTTCATGTACATTTATTTAGGCCCACAAAAGTAATAATAAAAGACTGAATACCGTATTTTTTTGTACTTTTACATGAAAAAACTTAATATTTTTACACGAATGGAGAAGCTATTTCTATTAGACGCTTATGCACTGATTTACCGTGCTTATTACGCCTTTATCAAGAATCCTCGCATCAACTCGAAGGGTTTTAACACCTCTGCCATCCTGGGATTTGTCAATACGCTGGAAGAAGTGCTACGGAAAGAAAATCCCACTCACATCGGAATTGCCTTCGACCCGTCGGGGCCTACGTTTCGCCACGAAGCTTATGAAGCATACAAAGCGCAACGGGAAGAGACTCCGGAAGCTATCCGGCAGTCGGTTCCTGTCATAAAGGATATCATACGTGCCTATCATATTCCTATTCTGGAGATTGCCGGATACGAAGCCGACGACGTAATCGGTACACTGGCTACGGAAGCCGGTAAAAGAGGCATCAATACCTACATGATGACTCCCGACAAGGACTACGGACAGCTAGTGGGTGAACACGTGTTCATGTATCGTCCCAAATACGGTGACAAAGACTTTGAAGTGATGGGAGTGGAAGAAGTCAAGGCCAAGTTCGACATCCAGTCGCCTTTGCAGGTCATCGACATGCTCGGACTCATGGGAGATACGGCCGACAACATCCCGGGGTGCCCGGGTGTGGGAGAAAAAACGGCACAGAAACTGATAGCCCAGTTCGGCAGCATCGAGAATCTGCTGGCTCACACCGACGAGCTGAAAGGAGCCATCAAGAAGAAGGTGGAAGAAAACAAAGAGCAAATCACATTCTCAAAATTTCTGGCTACCATCAAAACGGATGTGCCCATCGCACTCGACATGGAAGCACTGAAAAGAGAAGAGCCCGATGAAGAGGAACTGCGCCGCCTGTTTGAAATGCTAGAATTCCGGAGCCTGATTGACCGGGTAATCAAAACAGAAAAAAAGGCTCCCTCCTCTCCTGCCGCTCAACCCGATCTCTTTGGCTTTTTTGCGGAGGAAGATACAGCTGATGCCAAAAATTCAATTCTCACGAGGTTAGAAGACCTGTCATACGACTATCAACTAGTTGATAATAAGGAGAAAATGGCGGTTTTAGCCGAAAAATTACTTGCTCAGAAATTTTTCAGTCTAGACACGGAAACCACCGGAATCGATCCCATCACGGCAGAACTGGTGGGAATGAGCTTCAGTTTTGCCGAAAACCAGGCTTTTTATGTACCTGTACCAGCCAATCGTGAAGAAGCCCTTACAATTGTGAATATATTTAAACCGGCCTTCGAAAATCCCGATTCGCTCAAAATTGGACAAAACATCAAATACGACCTGATCATGCTGGCCAATTACGGAGTGACCCTGAAGGGAAAGATGTTCGATACCATGATTGCGCATTATGTGTTGCAGCCCGAACTTCGCCACGGCATGGATTACCTGGCCGAGATTTACCTGAAGTACGAAACCATCAAAATTGAAGAGCTGATTGGAGCAAAAGGGAAAAAGCAGGGAAACATGCGCGACCTTGCTCCCGAGGCAGTCTACAAATATGCTTGTGAGGATGCCGATGTAACGCTCAAACTGAAACAGGTACTAGAAAACGAACTGGAGACAAACGGCGTGAAAAAACTGTTCGAAGAGATAGAAATGCCTTTGGTACCGGTATTGGCTTATATGGAACGAAACGGAGTACGTATTGACACGGAAGCGTTGAAAGAAACGTCACGGCATTTTACAGCCCGGATGAACCAGATAGAAGAAGAGGTACACCAGCTGGCCGGAATGGAGTTCAACATTGCCTCTCCCAAACAGGTGGGTGAAGTGTTGTTCGACCGCCTGAAAATCGTGGAAAAAGCCAAGAAGACGAAAACCGGTCAGTATGTCACTTCGGAAGAAGTACTGGAAAGTCTGAGAGGAAAGCATGAAATCGTAGGAAAAATTCTGGAACATCGCGGACTGAAGAAGTTGCTGGGTACCTATATTGATGCCCTCCCCCAGCTTATCAATCCGGCTACCGGACGCATTCATACTTCTTTCAACCAGACGGTCACAGCTACCGGACGACTGAGTTCAAGCAACCCGAACCTGCAGAACATTCCTATCCGCAACGAAGACGGAAAGGAAATCCGAAAGGCTTTCATCCCCGACGAAGGATGCGAATTCTTCTCGGCCGACTATTCACAGATTGAGCTGCGCATCATGGCGCATCTGAGCAACGACCCGCACATGATTGAAGCTTTCCAGAAAGACCAGGACATTCATGCAGCTACTGCCGCTAAAATATATAAGGTAAAACTGGAGGAAGTGACACGCGAGCAAAGAAGCAAAGCCAAGACTGCCAATTTCGGTATCATCTACGGAATTTCAGTGTTCGGACTGGCAGAACGTCTAAACGTTGACCGCAAGGAGGCCAAAGCACTTATCGACGGATACTTTGAAAACTATCCGAATGTAAAGGCCTATATGGACCAGAGCATTCAGGAAGCTCGCGAAAAAGGATACATTGAAACTATCTTCAAACGCAAACGCTATCTGCCGGACATCAACTCCAAAAATGCAGTCGTCAGAGGATATGCCGAACGAAATGCAATCAATGCCCCCATTCAGGGCAGTGCCGCCGATATTATTAAGGTAGCCATGATACGCATATACCAGCGTTTCCAGGAAGAAGGTATCCGCTCGAAAATGATTCTCCAAGTACACGACGAATTAAACTTCAGCGTCTTGCCGGAAGAAAAAGAAAAAGTGCAGCAAATTGTGATAAGCGAAATGGAGGCTGCTTACAAAATGAAAGCTCCACTGCGTGCAGACCATGGTTGGGGACACAATTGGCTGGAAGCACACTAAGTCGTCCGGATTGTTAACCAATGTTTAATTAGTGACATTTTGCTAATTTGTCGCATTTTTTTTGCCGGAATGCATACAACATATCAAAGCTTTTACTACATTTGCACCGTCAAAAAGAACAAAACGTAAGTAAAACCTTAAAATTAGAAAGATATGAAAAAGATGAATTTAGCAAAGTGTGTAGTTGTTTTAGTTATAACTTTTGTTGCAAGCTTGTCAACTTATGCTGCTAAAATGAATAACAACCTGATTTACAATGCACAAGAAGTTAACGGATTGAAAGTTGCAGAAACTGTATACAAGAAAGACGGTAACATGCTGACAAACTACATGAAGTATAACTACAAATACAATGACAACAACCAGATGACTGAAAATATGTCACAGAAATGGAATGTAAACAAGAACTGCTGGGAAAACGATTTGTGTATTCGTTATACATACGATAACAAGAGCGTAACTACAGAATACTACAAATGGAATTCCAAGAAGAATGATTTCATTCTGATTCCAGAAATGACTGTTACAATGGACAAATGATTAAATAAGAAAATTCATAAACTCTCTTTTACAAAAGAGGCACTTCGTGATGAAGCGCCTCTTTTTTTATTTTCTACCGACGAAGTCCGCCAAAATTGCCGCTCATTCCGTAGAAGAATAGGCAGGAACTTAAAAAATAACTATCTTTGCAGAGAATTAGAGTATTATGCATCTGAAAATAGATTAAAAACAAACTATAAATTATGGCATTACAATGTGGAATTAACACATCAAAAAAGCTAAGCAATAAACATCCTAGCATTATCAAAATAAAAGAATGAAAATCAGAATATTATAAACATACAAGAAATAAAAACAGTATGATTTATCTTCCTTTTATTTACTTATTTTCAACCAATATTTGTTACTCGTTTGTTACTTATTTATTTGGAATATTTTTCTATATTTGTAACAGAGTAAAAAAAAAGTATGAAAAAGAAAGATAAACTACCAAACATTAAAGCTAAAGAACCGGTAAGAATCAGATATAAGAAACTAACCAATGGTAACCTATCAATCTATCTTGATATATACCAAAATGGCAAACGAATATATGAATTCTTAAAGCTTTATCTTATTCCAGAAAAAACTGAAATCGCTAAATTACAAAACCAAAAAACACAACAGTTAGCCGATAGCATTAAGGCTAAGAGAATCCTCCAAATCAATACTACCACACATGGATTGAGCAACCAAAAAGAGAACTCTAAAATCCCACTACGAGATTACATACAAAGTTTTGCAAACACCAAAAATAAATCCATAAAACAGAACCTTTATTCATTAATTTACCACTTAACAAGATTCAGAAAGATTGATATTCCAATAGGTTTAGTAGACAAACATTATATAATGGAGTTCATTGAATATCTATCAGATGCTGAAATAGAACATACAGAAAGGAATAAAGGCAGAAAACTAAGCAAGAATACTCAAGCTATGTATTTCAAATGCCTAAGAATGGCTTTAGATGAAGCTGTAAGTGATGATATTATAGGATTAAACCCTGTACTATCCATCAAAAAGAAAGATAGACCATCTGCTGAAATAAATTACGATAGAATTTTTTTAGAACCTAGTGAACTAGAAAGATTCGCACAAACAAACTATCCAAATGAATTATTAAAGCGTGCATTCATGATTGGATGTTTAACTGGACTAAGACATTGCGACATTAAACAATTGAAATGGGGAAATATTATAATTAAGAACAATAAAGAGTATATTCGAGTGAGACAACAAAAAACAAAACGATATGTAGAAATACCTATAAATAATAAGATAAAAAAATGGCTACCAAAAAGAGAAAATGCAACAGCCGATGATATAATTTTTACTGGTCTATTAAGCTTAGGCAGAAGTAATGAGATACTTCCCAAATGGGCAAAAATGGCTGGAATTGATAAGCATGTAACTTTTCACGTAAGTCGCCACACTTTTGCAGTCCTAGCAATTCATAAAAAAACAGACATTTATACAACATCGAAACTTTTAGGTCACAAAGACATAAAAACAACTCAAATCTATACTGAGGTATTAGATAGAGCCAAAATAGCTGCTATGAACAGAATGGAAAAAATCAAGGTCTAAATGCCATCAAGTATTTTCAACAAAACTTAAACATAATAAGAAAAGAAATAAAAATCTTATAAAGATATAATAACCAGATAAATAAAAGAATATTTGTTCATTCATTTATATAGGACTACCAATATCGGATTTATAAAGGGACAGAGATTTGTTTTGACATTTTTTTAGAGAAATAAAATTGGTAAACCAAACAAATTCTCATAACCATTTAAAATTCAATAATTATGGAAGAGAAACAAATAATCTCATCCTTACAACAAATGGTTTTGGTGGCATTAAAACCAGTCCTGACAATGGATGAAGCCACAATATTCACAGGTCTTAGCAAGTCTTATTTGTACAAGTTGACTTGTCGTAAACTCATTCCTTACTATAAGAACAAGGGAATGAAAGGTATCTATTTCAAACGAGAGGAACTTGAAGCATGGATGACCCAAGAGAGGGTTGCGACACAAGGTGAAATCGAACAGGAAGCTATAAGGTATACTGTAACAAGTGGCATGAAGAAAGGAGGTCGGAAATGAGAAGCTATTTAGACGAACTTCCATCGTATGATACTGTGCATATAGAACTTTCTGCCGATGATGTACCAGAAGTTTCATTTTTACTTGAAATTCCACAATATATTCATGAAACAGGTAAGTATCACGGAGCTAACAAACGAGTTTGTGCTTATGGTTATCTTGATAATCTAAGAGTAAGAATAAAAAGCGAATGTATCAGAATAGAGGGAAGCATAAGCAAATGGTATTTAGGAAACAATATTCAACCCTTAAGTTTGGATGATACTAAGCGAGCATTTGAAAAGTTGTCTTCAATCTTACATCTTCCTATAGAAAAGGCTTATGTTAAACGATTAGACTTGGCTGCTTGTCTTGTTATGAAATATCTTCCAAGTATATATTATAATCATTTGGGAAGAGCTGGTAACACATTTCCGCAATATATGGCTAATGGTATATATTATAATCTGCCAAATGAAGAACAACTTCTGTTTTATGATAAAACCATAGAATCAAAAGGACATATCCCCGATGAATATAAAGGGCAACACCTCCTTCGTTATGAAAGACGTTTTTTTAAGCCTAACATTCTGGTTGAGCAATTACTTGATAAAGATTATTACACACTACTAATCAGAGAATGGATTAAGGGTTATGACCTCATTACGAAAATCAATGAGATTACCTTAAATCTTGATGTTATAAAAGGAACAAAAGATTTTGCAAGAATGGGAATATTAACGCTTGCTTCACTGTTTGGAGGAATATTAAAATTAGAACAGGAAATTGAAAATGGTAGGATAATGGGGAAACTAACATCAAAACAAAAAAGTGATTTATTCAAATTCATAGAACAAGCAAATGATGTGGAATGTGGCCTAACCAAAGTTAGTTCGCTTATTACAGAACTCAATGAAACAATGAAATCTATAAAAGAACTTCTATGTTAATTGTCTTTCCTATATATTAAGTGGGAAAACATAACCAAATCAGTAATAATTACTTCACCATGAGCAATATTCTAAATGCTGATTTTCAGCATATTACAAATTCCATATATTAGCATATTACAAAATCCGTAAAAAAATAAGGTCTGGCGCGAGTGGCTAACACACCCAAACCAGACCTTTGTCATATCTCAATATTTCAGAAATGCAGGCAATCGTATGTATCAAGCAGTTCTTCCTGTCGCAATCCCAAATAACGTTTGGTTATTGAAACAGAACTGTGATTGAACAGTTCCATCAGCTTAATCAAAGCTAGCTCGGCATTATCACCGTTCATCGTGTAAACCTGACGACCAAATGTTTTACGTAATGTATGACAGCTTATGTTTCCTATTCGCAAATGATATTTCGTTTTCAGTTGTTTGAGTATTACGTTGATTCGTTGAACACTGTAAATTGTGCCTTTTCTGCTGACAAAGACTGGTGCGTTGATTCCAATCGGTTGAATATGCTCGTAACATTCACGGATATGTGAACGAAGCTGTGAGTTGATTCGTATTACACGCTGCTTGCCTGTCTTACGTTCCGTTACACACAACTCATCTGTATCTATAAGCTGAAACCAACGTAATGCGAGTATGTCAGATATTCGCAATCCAGTGAAACAACCGACTGCCACAAGAAGCGACATCATATAATTGTCATCACGTGTGAGTTTACGAATGAGATTCATCGCATCAGACCACACAAGATAATCGGCTGTTGTTGTAGAATATTTCAGTGACATGATATTCTGTTTTATGATTGAATGAATGAAAGTGAATATGCAAATGATTCGTTATTCTGTAACACATTGATAATGAAATGAACATTCACTTATCACAGAAGTGAATATTATAAAGGACACCAATTATAATATTGATGTCCTTTTGTATGTTACAGTATTCCTTCATCAGCAAAACTGTAGTATTCCGTATCTGAAAGGATGATATGGTCTAAAACTCTTATCCTCATAATCTGTGCTGTCTCCCTTACCTGTTTAGTGATTTCCATATCCTGCCTACTTGGCTTCAGATTACCGCTTGGATGATTATGTGCCAGAATTAAAGCTATAGAATTAGTTAATAATGCAGCTTGCATAATTAATCTGACATCAGCACAGGTTTCAGTGATTCCTCCTTCTGAAATAAGAGTATATCCTAAAATCTGGTTAGCTTGATTCAGGAACAGGACTTTGAAATATTCCTTGTAGCATATAGTTCCTTTCTTATATGTGGAAAGCATATATCTATAAGCATCCTCTGAACAGGTTACTTTTTGCTGATTCTTGAATTTGGGTTTGTAGGAAAGCTTCACTTCTCCTACTTTATAATCTATATTCATAATGTCAATTTTAAAAAGGTCTGTTACCATATTTGTAGTCCAGAATAGAATTACAGATTCTATCATAAAAGGAAAATCCGCAACCTGTATAGAAATAGCTATGATAGGTTGCTTGATATTCACGCTGCAATTCTTGGCTATTTCTAAGTATATCATCCAATTTATCTAAAGAATGTTTCAATGCCTGTACTACCTTTATATATCTAAGATTATTGTCCACTTCACCTAAACGGTTTTCTAAATCTCTAATATGGTTTATAAGTTTGTCTATCTGTTTATTCATGATTCTAAACTTGGGATATTGGTAGATATGAAAAGGGACAACTAACTGAATAGTTGTCCCTTTCTCTCTCAATCAATAAGGCTCATTTAATCAATGAACCATTTATATTTTTCATCACCATGTAAAGCTGAATTGATTCCTAAAGCCATTTC